>OLNR01000331.1_pt1 | contig 43290 bp, 63 predicted proteins | sample 1672231 | NCBI WGS metagenome assembly OLNR01 (sample SAMEA3136662, study PRJEB25190) | human gut metagenome
CCAATGCGATCGTAAAATCAGTAAAGACAGATGTGGCAAAAAGAGTGCCGGGGATCGAAGATATCTACACGTGGGAAGATGTGCCGCATGAAAGATTCACCACAGCGGGACAGACATATCCCGAACTCAGTCCGTATGACCGTCTGATCCTTGACCAGCATGTCAGATATGTGGGAGATCCTGTGGCAATCGTGGCAGGAGAGAATGAAGCGTGCGTGGATAAGGCACTTAAGATGTTGAAAGTAGAGTATGAAGTACTTCCGGCAGTACTGGATTTCCATACAGCAAAAGATAACGAAGTACTGGTACATCCGGAAGACAACTGGAAGGCACTTTGCCAGGTCGGCGCAGATAATAAGCGGAACTTATGTGCATGTGACAGCACTGAAGACGGGAATGTAGAGGCAGTGCTGGCTGACTGTGATGAAGTTGTGGAAGGCACCTATCATGTAAGAGCAGCGCAGCAGGCCATGATGGAGACATTCCGTACGACATGCTTTATGGATGCTTATGGAAGACTGAATATCTTAAGCTCTACACAGATTGTATATCATGTAAGACGTATCATTTCCAATGCACTTGGAATTCCGAAATCCAGGATCCGTGTCAGCAAACCGAGAATCGGAGGCGGATTTGGTGCAAAGCAGTCGGTCGTGGCGGAATTATTCCCGGCATTTGTCACATGGAAGACGGGAAAAGCTTCGAAGATGATCTTTACAAGAGAGGAATCGCAGATCGCATCGTCTCCGAGACATGAGATGGAAGTACATGTCCGTCTGGGTGCATCGAAGGAAGGAAAGATCCGTGCGATCGATGTATATACACTGTCGAATACAGGCGCTTACGGAGATCACGGACCGACGACTGTTGGATTGTCTGGTCATAAATCGATCCCGTTGTATAGTTCGGCAGAAGCACACCGTTTTACATACGATGTTGTGTATACCAATCATATGGCTGCCGGAGCATACAGAGGATATGGCGCGACACAGGGAATCTTTGCAGTGGAATCTGCAGTAAATGAAATGGCAGAACGATTACATATCGATCCGGTAGAATTCCGTCTAAAAAATATGGTAAGAGAAGGCGATGTGATGCCTGCATATTACGGTGAGACAGCACAGAGCTGTGCACTTGACCGCTGCCTGGAGCGGACTGCAGAACTAATCGGCTGGAAGGACAAGTATCCGTGTAAAGACATGGGAAATGGTAAAGTTCGAAGCGTCGGTATTGCAATGGCAATGCAGGGGTCCGGAATCTCGGGCGTAGACGTCGGCTCCGCGACAATCAAGATGAATGATGACGGATTCTATACACTGATGATCGCGGCAGCAGATATGGGAACCGGATGCGATACGATCCTGGCACAGATGGCAGCAGAGTGTCTGGACTGTCCGGTGGAAAGAATTGAAGTACTTGGTGCCGATACAGATGCGTCGCCATATGATTCCGGATCTTATGCGTCAAGTACTACGTATATAACAGGTAAGGCAGTAGAAAAAGCATGCCAGAAGCTGATTGCCAGAATCCTTGAGATTGCATCAGGAATGCTGGAGGCACCTGTGGAAGAACTGGTATTTGCAAGTGATCATGTAGAATGGCCGAAAGAACAGAAGAGTGTATCATTGGAAGATATCGGTACGAAATCCATGTGCGGTAATGGCTGTGCGCTTGAGGTGACAGAAAGTAATACGTCTCCGACATCACCGCCGCCATTCATGGCAGGGGCAGTAGAGATCGAACTCGACAAAGAGACCGGTCATGTGGAAATCCTGGATTATAAGGCTGTCGTAGACTGTGGAACCGTTGTCAACCCGAATCTTGCAAGAGTGCAGGCAGAAGGCGGGCTTGTACAGGGAATCGGAATGACGCTTTATGAGAATATCCAGTATAATGAAAAGGGAAGAATGCTGAATAACTCATTCATGCAGTATAAAGTACCATCCAGAAGAGATATGGGAAATCTGCAGGTCGAATTTGAAAGCAGTTATGAACCGACCGGTCCATTCGGTGCCAAATCCATCGGAGAGATCGTAATTAACACTCCGGCACCGGCGCTTGCACAGGCGATTGCGAATGCAACCGGCATCTGGTTCAAAGATCTTCCAATCACCAGCGAACAGATTGCAATGGGCGTTCTGGAGAAAAAACTGGCAAAATAAAATATATTAGAAAAATATATAGTGAAACTACTTGCAATCAGACGCAAAAGTTATTACAATATTGGGTAACGTTTAGAAAAATATGTGGAGGCCGCTAAGATGCAGTTATTAAAAGACAGAATCCGCAAGGATGGCAAGATAAAAGAAGGAAATGTCTTAAAAGTGGACAGCTTTCTGAATCATCAGATGGATGTAAAGTTATTTCAGGAGATTGGAAAAGAATTTAAGAGAAGATTTGCAGATGAAGAGATCACAAAGATTCTTACCATAGAAGCTTCCGGTATCGGCATCGCATGTGTTGCAGCAGAAGTATTTGATGTTCCTGTTGTATTTGCTAAGAAGACACAGACCAAGAATATTGCCGGAGATGTGTACACTACAAAAGTAGAATCATTTACACACGGAAGAGTGTATGACATTATTGTTTCAAAAGAATTCCTCGGAAAAGGTGACAAGGTACTTCTGATCGATGATTTCCTTGCGAATGGAAAAGCTCTGGAAGGACTTGCAGAACTGGTTACAAAGTCAGGAGCCGAGCTTGTCGGAGCCGGAGTTGTGATCGAGAAGGGATTCCAGGTCGGAGGAGATATCATCCGTTCCAAAGGTATTCATCTGGAGTCATTGGCGATCGTAGAAAGCATGGATGAAAAGACAGGAGAAGTGGTTTTCCGCGACTAATAGATAAAAATTCAAAGGATTTTTAAGGGAATGTGAGGCTTTCATATTCCCTTTTTTTTATTCCTATGCTATACTTTATGATAAGTATGTGAATGCATAAAGAGAACTTATGGTAAGGAGTAAGAACTTATGAAAAGAGTATTGTTAAAACTCAGCGGGGAGGCTCTCGCAGGCGATAAAAAGACAGGATTTGACGAAGCTACCTGTATGGGTGTAGCCAAGCAGGTAAAGCAGCTTGTAGATGATGGGGTACAGGTTGCAATCGTAACAGGTGGAGGTAACTTCTGGAGAGGAAGAACCAGTGAGACGATCGACCGTGTGAAGGCTGACCAGATCGGAATGCTTGCAACAGTTATGAACTGTATCTATGTATCTGATATTTTCCGTTATGCAGGTATGAAGACAGAAGTATTTACACCGTTCGTATGCGGTGCATTTACCACACTGTTTTCCAAGGATGCAGCAGTAGAAGCATTGAATGAAGGAAAAGTTGTATTCTTTGCAGGCGGAACAGGACATCCATATTTTTCAACAGATACAGGTGCAGTTTTAAGAGCCATTGAGATCGAAGCAGATGCAATGTTACTGGCAAAAGCAATTGATGGTATCTATGACAGTGATCCGAAGGTAAATCCGGAAGCGAAGAAGTACGATGAGATATCTATTCAGGAGATTATCGATAAGAAGCTGATGGCAGTAGATCTTACCGCTTCTATCATGTGTCTGGAGAATAAGATGCCGATGCTGGTATTCGGATTAAATGAGGAGAACAGCATTGTTGAGACAATGAAGGGTACATTTACAGGAACAAAAGTAACTGTATAAAAATGCAGATAAGCAGATAAAAGGAGATAACACTATGAATGAAAGATTAAAACCATTTGAAGAAAAAATGAAGAAAACAATCGGAAATCTGGACGGAGAACTTTCTGCAATCCGTGCAGGTCGTGCAAATCCGAACGTTCTGAATAAGATCATGGTAGACTATTATGGAACACCGACACCAATCCAGCAGGTAGCAAACGTATCCGTACCGGAAGCACGTATGATTCAGATCCAGCCATGGGAAAAGAAAATGGTAAGAGAGATTGAAAAAGCAATCATGACTTCAGATCTGGGGATTAATCCGACGAATGACGGAACAACTGTACGTCTTCTTTTCCCTGAATTAACAGAAGATCGAAGAAAAGAACTGGTAAAGGATGTTAAGAAAAAGGGCGAAGCAGCCAAAGTTGCGATTCGTAATATCCGTCGTGATGGAATCGATTCTGTTAAGAAACTGAAAGGTTCCGATGTGTCAGAAGATGAAATGAAAGATATGGAAGATGATCTTCAGAAACTGACAGACAAATATGTAAAAGAAGTTGATAAAGCTGTAGAAGCAAAATCAAAAGAGGTTATGACAGTATAAGACCTGTAAGAGATAAAAGCAGTATACAACAGGAGGGGGATAAGGTCCAGATGCTCTGGAAACTGTCCCCTCTGTTCTTGTATATCTATTGTTATTAGGAGGAAATAATCATATGAATGTGCCACAACATGTTGCAATCATATTGGATGGAAACGGACGCTGGGCAAAAGCAAAAGGAATGCCGCGCAATTACGGTCATGCACAGGGCAGTAAGAATGTAGAGCGTATCTGCGAAGAAGCGTGGAGAATGGGCATTAAATATCTGACGGTCTACGCATTTTCCACAGAGAACTGGAATCGTCCGGACGATGAAGTTAATGCTCTGATGAAGCTGCTTCGTAATTACATGAAGACCTGTCTGAAAACGGCTGCAAAGAATGATATGAAAGTCCGCGTGATCGGGGATGTCACAAGACTGGATGAAGACATTCAGAAGAGAATTCTGGAACTGGAAGAAGCAACAAAGAATAATGGCGGTCTGAATTTCCAGATCGCGATTAATTATGGAAGCCGTGATGAGATGATCCGTGCGATCCGTAAGATTGCAAAAGACTGCGTGGATGGAAAAGTGGATCCGGCTGAGATCAAAGAAGAAACATTTGAGCAATATCTGGATACAAAAGGAATCCCGGATCCGGATTTGATGATCCGTACCAGCGGGGAGCTTAGGCTTTCCAATTATCTGTTATGGCAGCTTGCCTATACAGAATTTTATTTTACAGATGTTCCGTGGCCGGATTTCAGTAAAGAAGAGCTGGAAAAGGCGATTGAAACATACAATCACCGTGACAGACGTTATGGTGGTGTGAAGGAGGAAGAAGAACAGAATGTTTAAGACGAGATTATTAAGTGGGATTGTTCTGGTTATCATCTTAATTGTAACGGTTGGAACCGGCGGTGGTTTACTGTTTGGATTTCTGGCACTGATCAGTCTGATCGGACTGTCAGAGCTTTATAAAGTTGTGGATGTGCAGAACAAGATATTAGGACTTACCGGTTATCTGGGAGCTGTTGTATATTATGGAATTTTATATACCGGACAGATGCAGTATGTGACACTTCTTACGATTGCATTTCTGGTAGTACTGATGGCGGTGTATGTGTTTTCATTCCCGACATTTAAGGCAGAGCAGGTAATGATGGTGTTCTTTGGCGTATTCTATGTTGCAGTGATGTTGTCTTATGTGTACCAGACCAGAATGCTGGAAGACGGAGCCGTTGCAGTATGGCTGATCTTTTTAAGCTCCTGGGGGTGTGATACCTGTGCGTACTGTGCAGGCATGCTTCTTGGAAAACACAAGATGGCACCGAAGTTAAGCCCAAAGAAATCCGTAGAAGGCGGAATCGGCGGAATTGTCGGAGCTGCATTACTGGGTGCAATCTTTGCAGTTGCAGCAAATAAGATTACAGGAGCTGGTGTGAATCCGGCACAGTATGCGGTTATTTGCGGAGTCGGCGGTATGATCTCGCAGATCGGAGATCTGGCAGCTTCAGCGATCAAACGTAATCATGATATCAAAGATTACGGGAAACTGATCCCGGGACATGGCGGAATCCTTGACAGATTTGACAGTGTTATCTTTACAGCACCGATCATTTATTATCTTGCAACATTCCTTGCAGGAAGATTGTAGGAGGTAAGTATGAAAAAGATAGCAATTTTAGGTTCTACAGGTTCCATTGGAACACAGACCCTGGAAGTGGTAAGAGAGAATGGAGATATCGAAGTACTCGGACTGGCTGCAGGCAGCAATATCAAGATGCTGGAAGAACAGATCAGGGAATTCCACCCACAGATCGTGGCTGTATGGTCGGAAGAAAAAGCAGACGAATTACGTGTTAATGTAGCAGATACAGATACAAAGATTGTTGCAGGCATGGATGGACTTCTGGAAGTTGCAACGATGAAGGGAACAGAGATCCTTGTAACGGCTGTTGTCGGTATGATCGGTATCCGTCCGACAATTGAGGCAATCAAAGCAGGAAAAGACATTGCACTTGCCAATAAAGAGACGCTGGTAACGGCAGGACATATCATTATGCCGCTGGCAAAAAAGATGGGAGTATCCATTCTTCCGGTGGACAGCGAGCACAGTGCAATCTTCCAGTCTTTACAGGGAAATAATCACGGAGCACTTCATAAGATACTTCTGACAGCATCCGGCGGACCGTTCCGTGGAAAGAAATCGGAAGAACTGATGGAGATCAAGGTGGAAGATGCATTGCAGCATCCCAACTGGTCAATGGGACGTAAGATCACGATCGATTCATCTACAATGGTAAACAAAGGTCTTGAAGTTATTGAAGCCAAGTGGTTATTTAATGTAGATGTGGATCAGGTACAGGTTGTGGTACAGCCGCAAAGTATCATTCATTCGATGGTAGAATATGTAGACGGCGCAATTATTGCAGAACTTGGAACACCGGATATGAAGCTCCCAATCCAGTATGCACTGTATTATCCGGAAAGAAGATTCCTTCCGGGGGACAGAGTAGATTTCTGGACACTGGGCAAACTGGAATTTGAGAAGCCGGATACAGACACATTCTACGGACTGGAACTTGCATATGAAGCAGGAAGAAAAGGCGGAAGTCTTCCGACTGTATTCAATGCGGCAAATGAACTTGCAGTCAGCCAGTTCCTCAACAGAGAGATCAAGTATCTGGAAATCACGGAGATCATTGAGGACTGTATGAAAGCGCATAAGAATATTGAAAATCCAACGCTGGAACAGATTCTGGAGACAGAAGCAGCGACCTATGAGAGAATCAACAGCAGGAGGTAACAGTAAATTTGGGAATTATATTAGCAATCTTATTATTCAGCTTCATCATATTTTTTCATGAGCTTGGTCATTTCTTACTGGCGAAGAAAAATGGAATTGATGTAGATGAGTTTGCTATAGGAATGGGACCGGCAATCTATTCAAAAGAATATAAAGGGACCAAATACGCCGTGCGTATCCTTCCGATCGGAGGGTTCTGTGCGATGGGGGAAGACGAAGAAGCGAATGATTCGCCGAACAATTTTAATAACAAATCTGTCTGGGCGAGAATCTCTGTCATAGCGGCAGGGCCTGTGTTCAACTTTATCCTGGCTTTTATATTTGCTGTGATCATTACAGCGATGGTCGGCTATGATAAGCCGGTGATCGGAGCAGTAGAATCAGGCTATCCCGCTGCAGAAGCAGGCCTGAAAAAAGGTGATGAGATCGTACAGATGGGAAACAAAAAGATCCATATCTTCCGTGAAGTCAGCTTTTACAATCAGTTTCATTCTAATGAGGATGTGGCTGTTACCGTGTTAAGAAACGGAAAAGAAAAGACGGTCACACTGACACCGAAGATGGATAAAGAACTGGGCTATAAGAGATTAGGAATAGGAAGTTCCGGTTATAGCAAGGCAAATCTGTTGACGGCTTTTCAATATGGCGGATATGAAGTGAAATTCTGGATATGTACAACTGTCGATAGCTTGAAGATGCTTGTGACAGGCCAGATTGGAGTAAATGAACTTTCGGGCCCTGTGGGAATTGTAAGTACTGTAGATACAACCTATAAAGAAAGCCGTTCTTACGGAGTATTTGCAGTTGTGGTACAGATGTTAAATATGGCAATATTGTTGTCTGCGAATCTTGGAGTTATGAATTTGCTGCCACTCCCGGCATTAGATGGGGGACGTCTGGTATTTCTTTTTGTGGAGGCAATCAGAGGAAAACGTGTGCCACCAGAGAAAGAGGGATATGTACATCTGGCAGGAATCATACTATTGATGTTGTTGATGGTATTTGTAATGTTTAATGATATTAATAGAATATTTTTGGGCAGGTAGAAGTGCTGGCAGATCTATCAAAAAATCATCCCCCTTAGGTAGAAAATAGATAAAGTCTACTTAAGGGGGACTTTTGATACCAAAGTATACAAAAGAGAACATTATTTGTTTTCGGAATTACATTCCGGCAAACCGGTAATACTGGTTAGCAGTGATAATATTCCGGCCAGCATGGATGTGGAAATTACTAATTTCGTGTCTATCTGCCCAAGTACAGTTACGGTTCCAATTGTTGCTATGGCGGTCTGCGCGACAGTCTTTATTGCCCTGATACCGGCACATTTAGCCCATTTTTTCCAATCTTTTGCTTTCATGTTACCATCCTTTCTTTTCAGGGTTGATTAAGCCGTTTATCATTAGAGCGATTCGATTATTATCCATACAGTTCAGCAATTCGTGATACGCCTACATAAATTTCGGAAATTTTATACCATGTAGTATAATCGACTGTTCCGGTCTGTGGCAGTCCGAATACTTTCTGGAATGTACGGACTGATTCTGCAGTTGCAGGTCCGTAAATCCCGTCAGCAGTAATTTTCGGAATAGCAGGATAAGCACCTGCTATGACATTTAATTGTTCCTGCATCTGCAAAACTTTATTGCCGGAAGAACCAATTTCCAGAGTATAGCCAGGCCAGGAGGATGGGATGCCGGAGATGGCTTCGGCGGTGTTAATGTACATGTCGTCACCGTAGTAGTAACGGAGAATTTCGATAGGGGAATAGCCCTGGTCGCCTAGGGATTTGGATCCCCATTGGGTCAACCAAATTGTTATAACCTATAAAGTACACGCAAACCCTTGATTTTACTGTGGTTGCGGGCATTTTACCTGTATAAGAAAAAGTAGATTTTGAGAGAATCGTTCTTGCGATCGTAGATAATCTTGTCGATAATCTGCTTTAGGGCTTCGTTCTTTTGCACGTATGTATAATTGTTGGAGATGAGAATATCGTACACACTCCGGACCTTCTGCAGCATAGCATCCGCTGGATCCTGATCAGATTTATGCGCTGCCTTTTTTAAATCCTTTAATTGTTGTTCTAAGGATTCACGTTCTTTCTGAATGATAGCTTTATTCGCTTTATATTCTTCCAGTGTATCAATCCCTTCCCGGTAGGAGGCTTTTATTCGTTCCTCTTTGCCGTTTAAACTTTCCAATTGTTCTGTTATAGCCTTGCGCTCATCAAATTGCTCTGTGGGTTGATATTCACGCAATTCATAGACAATATCTTTGGTATCCAATATTTCTTTGATGCTGGCCAGAACTTCCTTCTCAAGGACCAGTGAGCTGATGCCGTTCGGCTTTTTACATTTACCTTTACTGTATCCGTAGCAGGAGAAGTAAGAATATTTTTCCCCATTGACTCGTTTCATAGTGGTTGAGGTTAGGGTGCGTCCGCAATCCGGGCATTTCAGCAGTCCAGAGAGCCAGTGCTTATAAGTGGAAGAGGGACGCTTGCCAACCGGCTTGTAGGTGGCTTTAAATCGTTTCTGCGCTGATTCAAAGAGTTCTTTTGATATGATAGCCGGCTGTTGCCCTTCTGTAACAATCCATTCGTCCTTATCTTTGATACGATTGGTGCTGTTCTCTGTCCGGTTCCACCGGATCATGCCACAATAGGAAGGATTCTGGATGATGTATTCGACAGATCTTCGCTCAAATGGCTTTCCGTGCGAAGTCTTGAGTCCTAAAGAATTTAGGTATTTGGCAATATCAAAGAAGCTCATGCCTTCATTTGTGTATTTTTCGAATATAGTCCGAACAATCTTTGCTTCTTCCGGAACAATCACCGGCGGCTTGCCATGCTCCACAACCTTGTAGCCAAGCGGCGGACGTGCCTGGTATGCTCCGCGGAGTGCATTTTCTTTCATACCTCGATACACTTCGCCAGATAACCGGATAGAGTAGTATTCGTCCATCCATTCGATGATACGCTCGATCAGGGAACCGAAAGGATCGTCGGAGAGTGGTTCAGATACACTCACGACATCTACATTGTGCTGCTTTTTTAATAGAGATTTATAGACGATAGATTCTTCCTGATTCCTGGCGAACCTGGAAAACTTCCATACCAGGATCTGATCAACCGGATGATCATCACCTTTGGCCAGTCCGATCATCTCCTGGAAGCCGGGACGCTTATTTGCTTTCCTTCCGGAGATACCTAGGTCCGTGAAGATCTTCAGGATTACAATATTGTTCTTGGCTGCATAGTCCCGGAGGAGATGCTCCTGAGAGTCCGGAGAGATCTCTTCCTGATCATGAGTGGATACACGGATATAGCCGTATGCATATTTTACGCTCATTGTATCACCTTTCCTTCTTAAGTGTACGTAAAAATGGGTACAAAAATAACACCTATACGGTGCCGGATTTTTGTGATACAATAATCTTTGTGATGGAGAGAATTGTACTGTGTTCCAAACACCCTATAGTTTTCTCGTTTTCCCTGGTGCTGGTAACACCGGGGATTTTTTAGTATTTTACTGTAATTCTAATAATTTGTTTGTAATGTTGTTGGTGAACTCGTTTTGCTGTGTAGCTGTTAATTTGGTTGAGGTTCGGATTACGATAGTACCTAAAACTTTGTGAGATCCGGAATTTAACATTCCTGCATCATCAAAGCTGGCAAGATACGAATCTCTCTTTTCGGCATCTTCTTCTGATGCATAAACTTCGATAGCTCCACCGCATTCAGTTCCTTTATCTACAATGTCATTTCCATATACACTAGATTGGTCGATAAGAGGAGTAGAAAAATAAACTGTGGAAGTGTAGCCTCCCTGTTTATTTAGATTTCCGTTTGGATCATGATCTTCTGTGACTGCCTGATATCCGGAAATATTTGGAATTCCCTTTAAGCGCTGAATAACAAAATCTTCATTAGGATTAGTGATTTGCTTCATCTGCAGAACGCTGTTCTGATAAGCTGTTTGTTTTTCAGAAATAGCATTAATTACAGAGGAGTAATCCAGTGGTTCAGAAAGCTTTTTCGTTTCAGCATTGATGTCTGCTGTCTTTTTTGGTAGATCTGGTATTTTGCGCTGTGTTGCTTTTGCATCGGAAAGAGCAGTAATAAAGGCTTCTTTAGTAGTGTTATCATAAACTGCTTCCTTTTTGTCCAATATTTTCTGAGCATCGTTCATTGCAGAGGTAAGTTCAGTATTCTTGGCTTCTACTTCTTTGACTGCAGCATTAAACTTTGTTTCTGCAAGATCATGAGGCTTTTTCACCTGAAAGTACCAAACACAAATACCGATGACAATGATCGCAATGGCAGCAATCAATCCTAGTAGTGTTTTCTTCTTTTTCATATGTCTTTTCCTTTCTTTTTTTCCAGAGTTCATTTATTCAATCAGATATCTCCGCCATACAAATACATAAGTATCAAGAGGGCAGTGTATTTATGGTTAGAGATACTGGATGAATCAAAATCTAATTAGTAAATTTAATTTTAGTACAATCTAGCATTATATCACGTCCTTGAACATATCCACCTATACATCCATTTTCTCCAAGATAGATACTGGCGGAATCAAGTTCTTTCATGATATCCTCGTCAGTAATTGTGCTATCAAAGATGTGAATTGTTGTAGTGTAGATTTCTAATGCAATATCATCAGAAGCAGCTGTTACATATATTCGAATGCAATCATTACTGAAATTTCCATAATTTACAATGCTTATAGGGGATCCAGCAATTGTACCTTTTTTCCCAACAGCGTTATCATAGGCATGTAATCTAAATTCTGTTTGATAATCCGAACCATGAATATCCATATCAGTTATGTCTGTGATTGGGGTAGAAGCCGAACCGTTATAAAGATTTATAAATTGGTCTATTGTCGCAAATTCATCTTCTGTTTTAGATTTACTTTTTGGGACTACTTTTTGTTTTGAAGTTGATTGTTTTTCTTTAACAGTCTTAGTGTGAGAGGTGGTCTGACTTGTTTTACTTTTTGAAGATTGAGCACTCTCATGAGAACTTTTTGCACAAGCATTAAAAGTTAAACTCAATGTGAGAATTGAAAAAAACAATACAGTGATTTTTTTCATAAAAATTCTCCTTTTGTTATAATTTTTTTAATATCATCAAGTTAGGGATAAAATAAATTGTGTAGTTATCTACAGTTTTGTATTCCCCGTATTTATCCCGGTAACAGTCAATGCAGTCTTCCAGATATTCTTCTGTAACATCCAGATACTCTGCAATTTCATATTTATCTTTACAACCGTGTTCATAAGCTCTGATCAGACCGAATAATCCGATGCTGCGATTGTATCCCCAGAGCCGTGCCTGTCGCTCTTGTTTTTGATTGCCGGTATATTCCATGTCGATAATATTACCGACGGAAGTGTAGTGGTGACCGAGCTCCTCTGCCAGAACACAGGCTTTTTCTGCAGTTGTATCTATATTATCTCTGATAGCAACAGTGCCATCACAATACAATCCTTTTATTCTTTTGTTCTCAAAAGGATAATCAATAACATCTATACCGTCTTTGCAGGCTTCTTCCTGTAGCTCCTCATATGTATTCATATAAAACACCTCCCGCTCGAGTATATCAGATAAGCTGTCCTATAAATTACTTAGCTCGTTTGTTCTTTACGAATTCAGCAAACTGACGGATTTCATCTAATTCAGATTCTGTATATTCTTCTCCGTCAAAGTGAGCTGCAAGGGTAGCCGGCTCAATAGAATTATTCATAAGATTCGTTAATACATATCGAATATTCTTTTCATTTAATGTGCGTTGCGATGCGGGCAAATGATTTAAGTCGCATGAAAAGAACAATGAAATTAAATATTCTTTTGGTTTATTATATTCTTCGGCAAGTTTTTCGAATATATTATTTAGTTCAGAACCGAGTAAGACCGGCTGAATTTCTTGATTATTATTATCCCATCCCATTAAATCAGCAGGTGTTGTTTCTAGTACCTTTGCCAGAGGTTCTAGTACAGTAATTGGAAGTTCTTTTATATCGTCTTTTTCATATCTATAAATTGTTGCTCTGTTTTTATTAAGTTTTTCCGCTACTTCATCAACACTGAGATTTAGTTCTATTCTTCTATTTTTAATTCTCTGACCTATTGTCATTTTCATCACCATCCTTTTAAAGGTATTATAACCCATAAATCGCATATATGCAATAAATAGTTGCATAATGTGCGAAAAAAGTGTTGACTTATGAGAATAAGTGGTGTAATATACAATTAGTCGCACGATATGCGAATTGTAAGGAGGTGAAAAAATGGTAAATGTAAATAAGTTAAAGGCAAAAATGGTGGAACTCGGTACGAATGTTGATGAGCTTTCAGAAAAGATTGGGATGGATAGAGCGACATTTTATCGTAGACTTTCTGCTGATGGACAGACATTTCTTATAAAAGAAGCTGATGCTATTAGCAAAGAGCTTGGCATGACAAGAGAAGAAGTAAATGAAATTTTTTTTAGTCAGTTTGTCGCATGATATGCGAAATGGAGGATACATGAACGAAGTATTAAAAATTAATTACGAAACAGAACAGCCAACGGTATCTGCGAGAGATTTACATGAACAATTACATATTGAAACACCATTCAAGAAGTGGATTGACCGAATGTGTGATTACGGTTTTGAAGAGTCGAAAGACTTTTGGACAAAAATGTCTAAAAGTACTGGTGGACGACCATCAACAGAATATGAACTTTCTATTGACATGGCAAAACAGATTTGTATGATCCAGAGATCACCGGAAGGAAAACAGATTCGCCAGTATTTCATAGATCTTGAGAAAGCCTGGAACACGCCGGAGCAGATTATGGCAAGAGCATTAAAGATGGCGAACCATTCGATTGAGTCCTTGAAAGGCAGATGTAAATTCCTTGGTGAGCAGGTAGTTGAGCAACAGCAGATTATCGCAGAAATGCAACCTAAAGCCAATTATGTGGATATGATTCTACAGTCAAAGTCTCTGGTAACTATTACACAGATTGCCAAAGACTATGGAATGAGTGGAAGAAAACTGAACAAGATTCTCAAGGAATTGAAGATTCAGTATAAGGTCGGCGGGCAGTGGGTGCTGTACTCAAAATATCAGAATGGTGGATATGTACATAGCCGAACCATTGATATTACAAGAACTGACGGTAGAGCAGATGTCACGATGCAGACTGAATGGACACAGAAAGGTAGACTTTTCTTATATGAGGAATTGAAGAAGCATGGATATGTTCCGGTGATTGAACAGGCTGCGTAATGCTTACTTATTTGCAACAGATGAAACAGGTTCAGAAGAAGGGAGGGAGTAGAATGTGTTACAAGGTTTTAATTACGATAGGAATCTGGATACTGGGGGCCTTATGTGTGCGAATTATGAAAAAAATAGAACCCGATAACAAGATATATCCTGTATGGGCTCTATTCATAGCATTAGCTTTTACCGGGTTCGCGCTGTATGACTGGCTTGGTTGATGCAAGTTCTTCATTAAGAGAGGTGGTTATGGATGTGAGCGTTTTAGTGTATTCGTCACGTTCGTTTCGCGTATAACCATTACCGAAAATACTATCTGCATATTCAAGAAAGCCAGATAATAAATCATAATTTGATTTATTGCAATACAGCATGGCGATATGGGTGGTTGATTGAAGTTCTTGATATGCTTGGGCGGTTTGTTTAGAAAATGAAAATTGTCCAGCAGCATTTGCAAAATCAGCAAAAGATTTTTTCTTATCAGCATAATAGATATCAAACTGCTTGACTGTAGTTGTCTGTTGCAAATCAAGCCAACGCATATATTCATCATGTTCAAGTTCCATTTTACGGATTCGAGCATGATGGCGATTGTTTATAATTGCAACAGCTATAGGTGATAAGAAAGAACTTACTGCGATAATTGCAGTAATTGTCCAAGTAATATTTATTTCCATACAAAAACTTCCTTTCATGATTACTCGGCATGGCGGTGCCTGTATCTAAAGTATAGGAGAGATTGAGGAAAGATGCAATAGAAGAGAGGTGGACGAAATGAAGCGGTTATGTCCAGCGTGTTTTACAGAACTTCCGGAGAATGCAAATTACTGCCCAGTGTGTGGAAAGTGCATGAGAGAAGTAGTAGAGCAGACCTCCGAATATATAGGGAGTTCACCAGTAACAACAATAGTCGGAATAAATGATTGTGCGATTCATGTTAGAAATTGGAATGCAACAAGTACAAACCATACCACATAACCTATAAAGAGGTGATGCAGTTGAAACATATAAACATCGTGATCATCGATGGGGTAGAGAGAGACATGGCTACATTATCTGCAGAAGAACGAGTAAAGATCGTGAATGAGCTGAATCGTGTAGCTGTTGGATTTCTGGGATACGAACGAGAGAAAACCGCTTAGGCGGTAGAAAGGAGGACAAGCATGCAGTTAAAACCGGAAACACCACTGGTGGCGAAGCTGCAGATCAAGCGTCTGGAAGATGAATGCGAAAATTTAAGACTGTGGCGTTGGAGATTAACTATTGCCATAGAGCTGATACTGATCACGGTGTTAGGAGCGTGTGTGGTCAACTTTTATGCAATCAGGTGAAAGGGGTGAGGACGTTGCAAGGAGAAATCAAAGAAGAGCACCCGTATAAGCCGACAAGCTTTGGGCGCTCAGAAAATTAGTCAACTATATTATATGAGAAGAAAGGAAATTAGTCAAATGATTAAAGCAACATCACAGTCCGTTTGTAGCGGAATAACAGGATGTCAGGTAGAAATACTGGGATCCGGAGCAGAGTTATTAAGGGAATATAGAGGCGTTACGGCGGTAATATATAGATCACTTCGTGAACATATGCCAGAAGAACTGGCAAAAGAAGTTCTGGTAAGTATTACAAAGGAAGCCATTAAACAGGCGGAGGAGAAAAGATGAAGACGCTGAAAATTACAACGGATAATAAGATATCAATCATCGATCTGGATTTTGATCATAAAAGCCTGAGAGAAGAAGTCGGCGGATATGTAGAGTTAGTGAGAACCCAGAAACTGCTGGATTATTTCAAAACCAAAGTAGTCATGATCGTAGATGAAGAAGGTCTTGTGAAGAATCTTCCGGTGAATCCGATGGGATGTTATTTCTATGACACGAACAAACATGGGAATCCTATTGTAGGAGATGTGATTTTAGGCTTGCTGGTTGGATTTGATATGGATGTTATCGGTTTGGGTGATCGGGATGCAGAGCAGTGGATGGAAAAGATGCTGAAAGATTTTCCTGTATTGCAGAAGGAGAACATAGTAAATGAGTAGAAGAAAGAAGAAGGCGAAACCGGATAACCGATGTTGCGAGAATTGTGTGAACTGTCTGCCGGTAGGAGATGGTGATCATATTTGCAACATGGATCCAAGCAAAGTAGTTTTGGAAGAATATAGCTTTTCTGCGGATTACTTTTGGTGCAGCGGCAGCCTTTGGGCGGAGGAATAGAGAATGTATTACAACGAATGCCCGTTATGCGGTGCAAATTTAGATCCTGGAGAACCATGTGACTGCCAGGAGGAAAAGAAAAGCAAAAAGAAACTGCAGTTAAAGAACCAGAGCAAACGCCAGAATAGAGCATTGCAGCTTTGCGTGGAAACAGGGTATCAGATATGAATGATATTTTTAAGGTTTATGATTTTGAAAATGAACAGCAGTGGTTAAAAGGCAGAATGAACGGAATCGGCGGCAGCGATGCCAGTGCTGTGGTCGGGATGAATCCATATAAAAGCAATATCGATCTGTTTGAAGAAAAGATTGGAAGGGTAATGCCGAAAGATATTTCGGACAAGCCATGTGTGATTTACGGAAAGAACGCAGAAGAATACATCCGGGAATTATTCAAATTGGATTATCCGGAATATACGGTTGATCATCACGAATTCAGGATTCTGCAGAGTAAGGACCATCCGTTCATGCAAGCGTCTCTTGATGGCGAGCTGACCGATCGGGAAGGTCGCAAGGGAATCTTAGAGATTAAAACTACAAATATCCTGCAGTCCATGCAGTACGAAAAATGGAAGGATCGGATTCCGGATAATTATTACATACAGGTACTGCATTATCTTTTGGTAACCGGTTGGCAGTTCGTAGTTCTGAGAGCGCATTTGAATACCGACTGGGACAACGAAAAGCGTACAACAGTCAAACATTACTTCATTGAAAGAAGTGATGTGGAAGATGATCTTACAATGCTGCAACAGGAAGAAGAAAAATTTTGGAGATATGTGGAGAGCGGGAGAAAGCCCCCACTGATTCTCCCGGAAATATAGGAGGTATTTATGGAATTAAAAATTTACAGTCCTACAGAGGAGGGGTTCCTTAAATCAATTGAATGGAATCACGAAGAAATAAAAAGAGAGGTAGCAGAAAGAGTCCGGTATTATAAGAATTTAGCATATACAGATGATCAGATTGCAGACGCAAAAAAAGACAGGGCAACATTGAACAAATTTGTTCAGGAACTGGAAGCAACACGGAAGGCCGTTAAAAAGCAGTGCCTTGCACCATATGAAGATTTTGAAAAGAAGATAAAGGAAATTGTTCAAATTGTAAATGAGCCAATTCAGCTGATTGATCAGCAGATAAAAGCAGCTGATCAGTTGGAGAAAGACGAGAAGAAGAAAGCAATCGAGAAATTATTTGTGGCTATTGGTTTTCAGCCGTTTGTCACGCTCGATATGATTTGGGATGAAAAATGGCTGAACAAATCTGCGTCATTAACAAAAGTAGAAAGCCAGTTAAAAGAAATCATGTACAGAATAGGTGAAGAAATCGGAACTATTCATAGTCTTCCAGAGTTTAGCTTCGAAGCAATGGAAGTCTATAAGAAGACACTGGATCTTACGCAGGCAATCAAGAAAGGACAGGAGCTGGCTGACATTCAGAAGAGAAAGGAAGAAGCGCTTGCCAGACAGAAAGCTGAGGAAGAGAGAAGAAAAGCAGAGGAAGCTGCTGCAGGAAAAGAGTCAGAGAATCCGGAAGATGCTGCGGATACTCATGATGCGCCTAAAAAAGCTGAGGAGAATGACTATACAAGAGTTGTTTCAGAACCGGTCATGAGAATAGATTTCCGTGTATGGGGAACTAAAGAACAGATTCTGGCATTACGTGATTACATGAAACAGAACAATTTAAAATTTGGAAAGGTGGAGTAAAGCATGGCAGTAAATAACAGTCTGGCAAAAAAGCCAGTAAAAATGGGATTAACAGCATATCTGTCACAGGATGCTGTTAAGAAACAGATTAATAATGTGGTAGGTGGAAAGAACGGGACAAGATTTATTTCAAGTATTGTGTCTGCGACCCAGGCAACACCGGCATTGCAGGAATGTACGAATCCGAGTATCTTGTCTGCAGCACTTTTGGGAGAGGCGTTGAATCTTTCCCCTTCTCCGCAGCTTGGACAGTTTTATATGGTTCCGTTCGACAATAGGAAGAAAGGCTGTAAAGAAGCACAGTTCCAACTTGGATATAAAGGCTATATTCAGCTGGCGGAGCGTTCTGGATATTACAAAAAACTGAATGTGCTTGCTATTAAGGAAGGGGAATTGATCCGATACGATCCACTTGATGAAGAAATTGAAGTAGAGCTGATTGATGATGATGTGATCCGTGAAGAGACTCCGGCGATGGGATATTATGCCATGTTTGAATATGAAAATGGATTTCGGAAAACAATGTACTGGTCCAAAAAGAAAATGATGGCACATGCGGAAAAATATTCACCTGCATTCAGCAGAAATGGCGGAGCGAAGACTTTGGAACTTTTAGAGCAGGGCAAAATTCCAGAAAAAGATCTCTGGAAGTATTCTTCTTTCTGGTTTAAAGATTTTGATAGTATGGCACTGAAAACCATGTTAAGACAGCTGATCAGCAAGTGGGGAATCATGAGTATTGATCTGCAGAAGGCAATTGATAAAGACATGGCAGTTATTCAGGAAGATGGATCCGCAGACTATGTAGAAAATGCTGCAGACGAAATCGATAACGATAATGTTGTGGCAGAACAGGAGATTAAAGAGGTGCAGCCAGAAACGAAAGCACCGGATCCTGAGAAAGAATCAGATCAGAGAGAAGCATCCGATATTGAAGCGGAGTTTTTCAATAAATAACGCAGGAGGTACATAAGCAATGAAACATGTAGATTTAGAAAAGTTTGCAAATGGAGCATTTTCTGCACAGGTGAACAGAGCCATTGAAGAGGTGACAGAGAACATCCAGAACCCTAACACGGATGCCGGTGCTACAAGAAAGATTACAGTCACAATTGCATTTAAACCAAATGCAGAGCGTAACTTTGTTGCTACCGGTGTACAGACGAAGACAACACTTGCACCGGCACTCGGAGCTGTTACTGCTTTCAGTATGGGCAAGAACCTGCAGACCGGCGAGGTAGAAGCAATTGAAATGGGTAACCAGATCCCGGGGCAGATGTCGGTAAATGATGTGCCGGGAGTTGTTCCTGAGAACGTAGTGGAAGTTGAAGGCAAGGCAGTGGATACAGATACAGGTGAAATTGTAGGCACTGCTGGAAGTAAAGTCGTAGATCTTAGAAGAAGAGAAGCGTAAGGAGGAAAAGAAAGATGGTAGAAGGATTAAAAGAAGCATTACAGTATATTACAGGTTTGAAAGCAAAGAGTATGGAACCGAAGCTGGTAGAGATTGAAGGAAGAACCTATTGCACTGACAATGATCTTACAAGATATCACAGATTCCCAATGGCGTCAGATATTGAGGTGAATACGCTGACAGCACTGGTGGATTATATCAAAGGAAAACCGGAAGAGTTAAGGGAATCTTCTATTATCCATGTGGTAAGTCCGACAAAGGTTCTGTTATATTCCGGGCTGATTGATGAAAGAAACAGAGAGACTCTGATCGATGCCAGGGCGATTGTAAATGAGTTCTCGTTTGACAGCTATTATGATCAGGAACGTTTTCTGATCGAGCTGCAGGCGAACTTTGTAGAGACAGATGATCTCGTTACGATTATGCAGGTTGCCGGTAATATTAAATCCGGAACAACTGCTAATTATTCGGATGATGGCGTATCGCAGAAGACAACGATTAAAACGGGTGTAGAGCTGGCGGATGTGATCGTACCGAATCCGGTTAAGTTAAGACCATACCGTACATTTGCAGAAATCGAACAGCCGGAGAGTTCTTATGTATTCCGTATTAAGGACGGAGACCGGGGACCGGCATTTAAACTGGTAGAAGCTGATGGTGGTTTATGGAAGAATGCAGTTATGAAAAAGATCAAGGAATATCTGGAGTTTGAACTGAGTGAAGAATTAGAGAAACATAAGATCACAGTCATTGCTTAAGGTTTGTACTTCCTTTTGGATTGTATCACGAATGTAACTTATTGATTATGCAGTATTCCATGGGATAGATGATTATTTATTGCTATCCCATGGAAAGAAAGGAGCAATGGATGAATGCTGTGACATTTCATGTTCCGGGCAAGCCCCAGGGAAAAGCAAGGGCAAAGACGGTCAGAAATAAGCATACCGGAAATACGATGTCTTATACGCCGGAAACAGATCTGCTGTATGAAAATTATATCAAGGACCGGTTCCTGAATAAATGCAATGGAATGTTCCTGGAACGGGGCAAGCCGGTAACTCTTCGGATCGTGGCAAGATTTCTTCCACCAAAGAGTACCAGTAAGAAACGTACAGCTCTTATGCTGGATGGAAAGGAACTTCCGCTTAAGAAGCCGGATATTGATAATATCGTAAAAGTTGTAGCAGATGCCTTGAACGGCGTCGCATACCATGATGATACACAGATCGTTATGGTAGTAGCAAAGAAAGTCTATTCTTCGTTGGAAGGACTGGACGTTACTGTGGAAGAATATAAGGGATAGGAAAGAAGGTGCAGCATGGCCAGACCGAAGATCAAAGGCCTTCTTTACTTTCCATTTGATATAGATTTTTTTGAGGATAATAAGATCAGAATCGTCAAGGCCAGATACAGGTCGGACGGAGTGATGATCTACCTGTTTTTATTATGTGAGATCTACAGGCAGGGATATTGCATAAAAGCGGATGAAGACTTTTTATATATCATTTCTGACGAATTAGGGATAGATCAAAATAAGGTGAAGCAGGTCTTGAACTTCCTGCTAAATAAGTCACTGTTTGATAACACACTGTTTAGTTCGGACAAGGTCTTGACCTCTGCCGGGATACAGAGACGGTATCAGCTCGGTATTAAAGAAAGAATGCGTAAGAGCAAAGAGCCGCTGGAAGTAGGTAGGTACTGGCTTCTGAAAAAGGAAGATACGGAACCTTTTATTAAGTGCACTCTTTTTGAAGATATTCCGGGGAAATGCGATAGTTTTTCCGGGAAAAACGAATCTAATTCCACGGAAAAATCCGCAAATAAAAGTAAAGTAAATAATAATAAAAATAATACAGTATTTCAGTCTCCGGAACTTGAATCGGCTTTCCAAATGTATCTCCTTGTTCGAGAACATAACTATGGAGCGATTCTTCCGGAACAGGTACAGGCTCTGAGGGAAGATCTGTTGAGTTTGAGTAATAAGCCGGAGGAACAGATTGCTATCGTGAAGAAGGCAACGGCTGGTGGTTATAAGGAATTTCGGGGAATGAAGAAAGGAAAGAGAACATCACCGGCAAAGAAGAAGGACAACTTTAATAATTTTGATGGCAGATCTTATGATCAGGAGATGTATATGAGATTGATTGAAAAGTAGAAAGGAAGGATTATAATGGCGAAATTTAATATTGAGGTAGAATTGGACTGGGTGGATGGAGAAGACGGATATACAATTGATGAAGAAATCAAGGAGCAAGTTGTTAGTGGTATTAAGGATGCACTTCTAAAAAAAGCAACAACAGAAGCTGTGGAAGCAGTTGATGATAAAATCGCAGAAAAGATTCTTGAAGCGGAAGGAACGATACAGGCAACCGTAGACCAGTTCGTTGCGAATGTGTGTGAGGAGAAGATTGGAAAGATTATTATTCCGGAAAAGAAGAACACTTGGAGTGAAGAGGTAACGTATAAACCTCTGTCCGAGTATGTAGGAGAAAGGTTTGAATTGTTCCTTACAGAAAAGAGATACGATAGAGATGGATGCATTGCAAGCTATTCCAGTGATAGAAAATTATCAGCTGCCGATCTTCTTACGGGACAGTATCTGGAAAAGGAACTTGGAAAGAAGGTCGAAACCCTGATTGCAAGTGCTAAGAGGGAAGTAGAGGAATCTCTGATAAATTCGTTTGAGCAGAAACTGAAAGAGAACCTTGCGAAAGATACGATTGAGAGAATGAATATTCCGGAAGTGCTGAAAAGATTTAGTGAAATGGCTCTGGAAGAAAAATAGATGGAGAGAAAGCAATGTTAGTAGAGAAGAGCTCAAAAGAAGCATTGGAGTATTACATAAAAGGAAAACCTGTAACAGCACTCTGGATAGGTGAAGACGGCGGCATGAATGCAATGCCGTTGTCAGATATCCTTGATCGACCAGAGAATCACTTTCTGGTAGATGTGCCGGCAGTCGTAAATCCGGATTTTGAACAGGCTGTGCAAGAGATGACAGGAACTGATCAGGTAGATCCGGAAGAAATCATCCAGGCAGTGTATGAAACACAGGAAAGTATTACCCCCCCCAACGGAGCCGGAGGAAAGGATGGAAGAAGAAACGATAGATCTTCCGGCGGACAATATCGAAGATAAGAAGGAGAAGATCCGGAAACTGGTAGAGGAAGGGTATACCAATCGTGAGATTGCTGATCGGACCGGCATCCCGTTCGGAACAGTCGGGTATCATGCAGCGAGATTCCGGAAGAAAGAAAAAGAACCTGCAGCAGACAATTCAGACCGGCACCTATGTAAGACTTGTAAGTTCCGGAGTAACCGACCGACAGTGAATAGCTGTGATTATGCCGGACTTATGAAACACAGCCGTGGATGTAAAGTAGAGGAATGCACGAAGTATGAGAAAGGTGCGCGGATGAAAATGAAGGATGTGGAGGAATAGATCATGGAGAGATTAACACATAAAAGAGAGAACGGTATAAAGCGAGGGTACTGGTCCCCGAATAAGAAACAGGAGCTGGTGGATAGACTGGCGATGTATGAGGACAGGGAAGATGCTAAGGACACAAATGTCCCTGGCAAATGGATTCCAATAAGCGAGAGATTGCCGGAAGAAGAGGAATATATCTTGCTGTCATTCGCAAACTATACTGGTCTGGATATTGGACGGTATGAACATGACGGAGAGAACGATAAATTTTATCCGGGAGACGATGAAGAAACCTATGCGCATTATGGATTAATTGTGAATGCTTGGATGCCGTTGCCGGAACCATACAAACAAAACGACGAAGGAGCTGAGAAATGATTGAACAGAGGAAGAGACAGAAGACAGGTAAAGCTGGATGATCAGCAACACTATAAGGAGTTGGAAGAAAGTCATGATGCGAAGGCAAGTGAGAGATTCCATACACCAGCAGCTTATCAGAGCTATTCAGTGGAGGATTACTTGCGGAAGATGGGAGTAGACATAAAAGAGGTGACCGACGATGAGTGAATATGTCGAGTGCTATGAAAACTTAAAAGCAGCAGTTGTAAAGCTGGCAGCGGATGATTACCGGCGGGCATTGATCAGGCTAAGGCGACACCCAAAGGATACGAATGCGCTTCATACAAAAAATGAATGTGAATTATTTTTTCGTAAAGGCATTGAGATGTACAGTGACATGGATGGAGAGATGTTGATCAGTGGGATTCAGGAAAGAGTGAGGCGGGAGTATAATGAACAGAGAGCAGCTAAGTAAATACAAGAAGAATAAGCGGGATATTGAGAATCTGGATGGAATTATTGCCAAGCTTCAGGAAAGACTGGACGCAGTACCGGTTGTATCGGGAAAGGTCACAAAGAGTTCGGATGAGTTCCCTTACATTGAGGAGCATGTGCAGGTGAGAGTGGAAGAGCCAAAGGCAGCAACTGCATTGAAGATGCGGATCTATGAGAAGGAGAAGAGAAAAGATCAGCTGATCCATGAGAATGAGAAAGTAGAGAAGTACATAGCTGCAATGCCTGATGGAACGGTTAAGGATATATTCGAGATGGTATTTTTGGATGGAATGACGCAGAAAGAAGTTGGGGAGAGCGTCGGATATACACAGTCTATGGTGTCAAAGGTTATTAAAGATATTTTGAAACATTCATAACATTCATATTTTGACTATGTTATTATTATACTGGAATTGATGAACAGATATCAAATCATTCGATTAGTTCCCCCCACAACCTAATAAAACCGAGAGAGGACACCTGGCAACGCGGGTGTCTTTTTCGTTGCGTAATGTCGAAAAATGGGATATTATGAAGATAGGTTTTGTTAGTGTGGAGGAAAATATGAAAGTAGAGTATATAATTGGAATTGCAACATTTGTAATTGGCAGCGGAGGGATTGTGGCAGTGGCAAAATCAATTTTCCCTAATTGGGGATTGAAAAACCAGAAAAAAATAGAGCTTAATACAGAGTTGGCAAAAGATAAAATAAATGCGATAAAAAAGGTAATTAAATTAGAACAAGAAGCAAATATAATAGAAGATGTAAATATTGTACATCCAGAGCTGTTTAATGTGAAAAGCAACAATCCAAAAGAAGATTGGACAATTTATATGACTATTGTAGAAGATAGAAAAAAATTGGGAGAATTTTTGAATAAATTGTATGAAATAAGAAAATATGAGGATACTTGGCTTAGCCGACGAGTTTCAGCGTATTTGCTTTATGCAGAAAAATATGTTATGCAATTTATGGAATTTCTTAAGTATTTGGAATACACAGAGAATGATTTGTATCCATTTGGCTTATTGCTTGCACCGGATATACAAAAATGGCAAAGAGAGTTAGATAGTATTTTGGTCCAAGAATTAAACGATATTTCGTTTGAAATAGAACATCATGAGGGAAAGAAATGGGAACATGATAAAGAAGCGATGATTTTATTAAGCGCTATTTTAACTAATTATGCAGTTAACGTTGCTGATGAGAGTGATAGTATGGAGGTAGTGGCTCAGCGATTAATAGCAGAGGGGTATCTTGCAATTACTTAAAATAATTAAAACGATTAGTAAAGCGATGATAAAAAATGATACATATATTATTTTGGGAAGGCACCCTCCGGGGTGCTTTTATAATGCAAAAAACGGAAAGAGAGAGGTGGTGACGTGCCGGATGTAAAAGAACAAATCAAGAATGATTACCTATCAGGTGTCCCCCCGAAGAAACTATCGGAGAAATATAATACCAGTTTGAATACAATAAAAAGCTGGATCAAGCGGTATGGCTGGTCTAAATTAAAGAAAGAACAGGGTGCACCTTCTAAAGCAGAGGGTGCACCCTCTGTCGTACCCGGAAAAAGGAAACGGGGCGGACAACCAGGTAACAAGAATGCAACCGGTCCGCCGGGGAATAAGCATGCTGAGAAGTTCGGGTTCTTTTCCAAACATCTTCCGGAAGAGACGTTATCCATCATTCAGGAAATGCCGGAAGATCCGCTTGATGTCCTGTGGGATCAGATCCAGATTGCATATGCAGCCATTATCCGGGCACAGAAGATTATGTATGTTCGTGATCAGGAAGATGCGACAACGACAAAGATCGCAGATAGCTCCGGAAATATTTGTTCTGAAAAATGGGAAGTGCAGCAGGCGTGGGATAAACAGGCAAACTTCTTATCGGCTCAAGCCAGAGCACAGAAGACGCTGGAAGGCATGATTAACCGGTATGAAGATCTGCTGCATAAGAACTGGGATCTTGCTACAGATGAGCAGAAAGCAAGAATCCTGCAGATCAAAGCCAATACGGAAAGAATGAAATCCAGTGGCAATGATGACGGAGAGGATGGTGTGGTGATTGTCAACGATGCGCCAACAGGTGAAGATATCAGACATAGTGATACCGAAGTACCTGCCGATATTCAACAACAGGACAGTTAAACACATTATCCTGACTTCCGGTCGTGCCGGAACAAAGTCCAGTTATGCTGCTATTCGAACCGATTATCAGATTGTATCAGATCCGCATGGTTCTGCAGTAGTTCTTCGTAAGCATCACAATAAGCTCCGGAAGACAGTGTACAAGGAAATGATCAGAGGGATTAACCGGTTGGGAATTTCGAAGAACAAGTTCACAATCACGAAATCCCCGATGGAAATTACTTATAAAAAATACGGTACGACCATTTACTTCTCCGGATCAGACGGCATCGACGATACGAAAGGTATTATTGATGAGGATAAGCCAATCAAGCTGGTAGTGCTGGATGAGCTGACGGAGTTTTTCGATGATGGTGAAGGCGAAGATGAGCTGAGCAATATCGAAGCAACATTCGTTCGAGGAAATGACAGTGATTTCCAGATGATCTATCTGTATAACCCGCCCAAGAATCCAAATGCACCGATCAACCAATGGTGCAAGAAGATGGAAAAGCGTGATGACTGCATTCACATTCATACGGATTACAGAGATGTCCCGGTCAGCTGGTTGGGGCATGCGTTGATTGCATCTGCAGAAGCTATGAAACGGGCAGATGAGAAGATGTATCGGTGGGTATGGCTCGGACAGGCTGTTGGTGTGGATGAGCTGATCTATTACATGTTTGGAGATCGACACAGGAAGAAACCAGATCCGGATAGGCGATATGACCGTATTTATATCGGCGGCGACTACGGACAACAGAACGCAACGACATTTGAAGCATTTGGATTTGACGCATACCGGAAGAAATTTCCGGGACTTGGAGAATATTACCACAGTGGACGAGAAAGCGGAAAGCAGAGGAGTCCGTCAGAATATGCGAAAGACTTGGTTGAGTTCATGAATGATTTACATGAAGAGTATGACAACCGAGTCTTTTATATTTTCCTCGACCCATCTGCAAAAGGTCTTGCTGAAGAAGTAAGGCGGGCAACCAGGGCGGAAAAACTGGATTATCAGGTATTCCTAAAAGATGCTGAAAATGATGTGGCTCTCGGTATCAGCCGTGTGCAGAAGGTTTTGAGCTTTGATATTATGAGCATATCTCCCAAACAGGAATATGCAGTAAGTGAATTTGGGACTTATGAGTATGACAAGAAATCTATTGAAAAAGGCAAGGAAGTACCGGTGAAAGAGGATGATCACTGCATGGATGCAATCCGGTATGTGGTCATGGGAGCATGGAAGAAAACGAAACATTGGTTGCCAAAGTCGGAAGCGGAGTCAGACATAGGCGATATTGGTGAGAAGGAGGTGACAGACGATGAATATCTTTAATTATTTTAAGAAACAGGGAATTGATACCGTAGATCCATCCTTTTACCGGAAGATAGCAGAATGGATATCTTGGTATGAAGGAAATGTTCGCAATTTCTCTTTCTACAAAGTGTATAGTGGACGTGGAACATATAAACGCTGCAGACGAAAGAGCATGGGAATGGCGAAGAAGCTGAGCGAAGATATTGCAGATCTCCTTTTGAATGAGCGTGTGGCAATTACCTTGGATGATGAATGTACACATGAGTATGTGCAGCAAGTGCTGAAAGATAACCGTTTCCTTGTGATGGGAAATGATTACCAGGAGCGGAAAGCTTTTACTGGTACAGTAGCATACATTCCATATTTAGAAGATGCAGAAATCAATGAGGACGGAAAAATCTTGTCAGGGAAAATCTGTATTAACTATGTAGATGCACCTAATATATATCCAGTGACGTGGAATAATGGAAGAGTAACGGAATGTATTTTTGCATTTCCATATACGATTTCAAGAAAAAAATATGTCCAATTACAGTCCCATCTTTTAAAAAATGGAGAGTATTTGATCGAAAATACGGTATTGCGCTGTGAGTCGGGAAGCCAGGAAGGAACAGAAATTTCTGAGAGTGAATGGAAATTATTAAAGCCGTTCCAAACACTTGCGAAAGAAGTTAAAACCGGTTCACCCGAGCCGCAATTTGTTATAGATCGCTTAAATATCACAAATAATGCAGATCAGAACAATCCAATGGGTGTTGCTATATTTGCAAATGCGATTGATGTGCTGAAAAAGCTGGATACCGAATATGATTCATATTGCAATGAATTTGAGCTAGGTAGAAAACGAATATTTGTCAGGCCGGAGATGCTGACAAACGAGGATGGTTCTCCGGCATTCGATCCGGATGACAGTGTATTTTACGCTCTTCCGGAAGATGATGCTAATGAAGAAGGAATGTTAAAGGAAATTGACATGTCACTTCGAACTGATCAGCACAGTAAAGCAATTAACGATGATCTGAACTATCTTTCTCTTAAATGTGGATTCGGTACTGATCGATATCAATTCGGAGCAACAGGAGCAAAGACGGCAACAGAGATTATTTCGGAAAATTCAGACATGTATCGGATGATTAAGAAGCATGAAATCCTGTTAGAAGATGCATTAAAGCAACTGATCCGGATTATCATTCGTTTGGGAATGGTATTGAACGAGCCACTGAATCCTGAATGCGAAATCACCATTGATTTTGATGATTCGATCATTGAGGACAAAGAGACAGAGCGGAGCAGAGACCGACAAGATGTCAGTATGGGAGTCATGAGTCTGGCAGAGTACCGTGCTAAATGGTATGGAGAATCAGAAGAAGATGCTGCTAAGAATCTCCCGGAACAAAATCAGGTGATTGAGTAATGCGAGATGATTACAAAAATAAGATGGCCGGTAAGATCGCAGCCAGATATCAGGATTTGGAAGAACGAATCATGCAAGACATTGTTCGAAGGATTGTTAAAACTGGTGAGATCACCAGCACTGCAGATTGGCAGATCAACAGATTGCGGATTCTGGGATATTCTTCGGAGGACATTGAACGGGAAATCAAAAAGACGCTTAATGCTTCCTACCCGGAGATGTTTGAGCTGTACGACAAGGTAATCGAAAAGGAATATGTTCGAGATAAGGATGTATATGAGCAGATCAATGCAGAATATATACTGTATGATCAGAATGAACAACTTAAGCAAATCACAGAAGCAATTATTGATCAGGGTTGTGAAGATTTGGAGAATGTAACCAATTCTCTTGGATTCTATCTGGATTACGGAAATGGCAGGAAGGTGCTGACGCCACTTGCCCAGGTATATTCCGGATATCTGGATGCAGCATGTTATGATATCGTAACCGGCGCGTTTGATTATAACAGTGTCCTGAGACGAGTAGTTACACAGCTCACGAACAGCGGACTTCGGAAGATTGATTATGCTTCAGGGAGAGCCGATCGGGCGGATGTGGCTGCAAGGAGAGCGGTCATGACTGCAGTTAGTCAGATTACCGGAAAGATATCTGAGTACAACGCACAGAAGCTTGGTACCGAGTATTTTGAGGTGGAGTGGCATGCCGGAGCACGTCCGACTCATGCAGTATGGCAGGGGCGTGTCTGGTCAAAACAACAGCTATATTCAGTATGCGGTTTGGGAACGGTCACGGGACTTCTTGGCGTGAACTGTTATCATACTTATTATCCGTTCTTTCCGGGATTGTCCGAACGTAACTGGTCGGATGAATGGCTGGATGCCAAGAATCTGGAAGAGAGTGAACCGAAGAAATTTAGGGATAAGGAATATACCCTGTATGGGGCTAAGCAGAGACAGCGGCAGATGGAAGTAGCAATGAGAGCACAGAGAGAAAAGGTCCGCTTGCTCCAGAAAGGCAAGGCGGATCCAGATGAAATTCTGTTGCATAAAGCAAAGTACCAAGGACAGCTTAATGAGTATTCCAGATTCTGTCGGAAGATGAAGCTTACTGAAGAACGTGAGCGTATTTATTTGGACACGAAAGGTCGAGTGGCAACGAATAGCAAACGACAGAATGCATTGTTCCCGCGTGAAATGATCGAGAATGCATCCAAAGATGTGGCTCAGTATAAGCGGTATAAAGAAGTTCTGGGAGATTATATTGGTTCGCTTGTTAATTTCGGCCAGATGAAATATAATGATAGTGAGAAATGGAAAATTATCAGTGAAGCATATACAGATGTAAAATGGCAGAGTCAAGCACTGAAGAAGAAACAAATAGGAGAAGTACATTCTATCTCGTATAAAGGCACTCCGAATAGCGTGTTTGATAATTTCAAAGATGGTGTCTTGCAGAGACGCAGATATTACGGAAATGATGGAAGGCCAAGATTAGACATAGATATGACGGATCACGGAAATTCAAAAGAACATCCGATTGTACCGCATTATCATAACTGGTATCTTGATGAAAAAGGTAACTTGAAACGTGAAGCAAAGCACGATAATCCACTTAAATTAGGGCATGAAATTGCCAATAAAGATATTCTCGAGAAGAGGTGATTGAAATGATTGAGTATAAAGATTATGCAAAATTTGAGAACTTGTCTGAGCTGTCAGAAGCTATAGAGATAGGATTAGATATCGAGTTTATTCTTTATGGAGAAAGATATAATATTTCGTGGAGAGATGATGAGCCGTTTATATGCAAGTGTCCAGAAGGTGAGACTAATTTCTATACAGATGCCAAGGCAATGCTTGATAAACATAAAATAAATGATAAACAGTTAAAGGAATTATGGAATGATATGAAAGTATTATCCATGTAGCTACCACCAGTCGAAAAGCCGGTGGTATTTTTGTACGCAATTTTAGGAGGAGTAACAATGAAAAAAAGAATAGCAGTAGTATTAACAGCGATTATCATGTCGGTTGCATGTCTGACTGGATGCCAGTCAGCAACAAAAAATTATGGTGGAAAGACAACAGTGAAACTTGAACCAAATCAGAAGTTAGAAGAAATTACATGGAAAGATGACTCTTTATGGTATCTTACAAGACCGATGACGGATGATGATGTGGCTGAGACTCACACATTCCGACAGCAGAGAGATCTTGGTGCTTTCGAAGGAACTGTAACTGTCATAGAGACAAAGGAGTAACGGATGATAATTGTAACAGTAAAAGATAACAGTATTAGTATAACTGGTCATGCTTGCCGGAAAGAACCAAGCGGCATTGATCGAGCGTGTACGGCTGCATCAGCTCTTACATGTAGTTTGATTAATTCACTTCAAGATCTTACACACGATAAGATTAAGGTAGATGCAAGATGCGGAAATACGGTAATTAAATGGGAAGATCTATCAGATGGCGGGAAACTTCTGGTAGATTCATGGTTCCTGGGACTTGCAGATGTCAACCGGGAATACAACTGCATAGAATTTCAGAAATAAACATCCGAGAGGGTGTTTTTATTATGTCCAAAACGTGAAGACGATATAAAAGCTCGGGAGCCTGTCGAGGCGAAACGGAGGTAGAAACATGAGATACAGAATGAATTTACAGCTCTTTGATGACGGCGGCGGAGCTGGCTCTGGTAATCAGGGTGGAAATGCTGGGACTGGAAACGGCGGTCAGGGATCCGCTGGGAGCGCATCCGGAGCACATGGAACCGGAACATATACCTATGAACAGTTGGAAGAGATTGCAGGTGCGCGGGTAGAGAGGTCTGAGAGGACAGCTCTTGCCAATTTTTTTAGAAATCAGGGCATGACAGAATCTGAGGTGACACAGGCAATCAATAATTTCAAAGCAGAACGTGCAGCTAATCAGCCAAATGCTACAAAATTGCAGAAAGATCTTGATGATGCGCTGGCGAAAGTACAGCAGATGGAGAATGAGAAGACTTTATCTGGTAAAGGCGTTAGATCAGAAGATCTGGATTATGTCATGTTCAAGGTATCGAAACTTGTAGATGATAAAACAACATTTGAAAAAGCTGCAGACAAATTTTTGAAGGAGAATCCGAAATTTACAGGAAATGCCGGTTCTTATCGCATTTCCACATCTTCTGGAAATTCTTCAGAAGGTTCTGGTGGAAACATGAACGCTTCCATCAATGATCGTATCCGTGCTGCAGCGAGAAGATAACGGAGGTAGAAGATGAATAAAAACAGAATGAATTTAAGGCTTTTTGAGAATGATGTCAACATTATCGATCGAAGCGGTGCAGAATCTTTGATTCCAGTACAGGAATCAAATGAGATCATTCAGGGTGTTATTGCTCAGTCAGCTGTTCTTTCAAGAGGACATAAGCTGCCAAATATGACAAGTAAGCAGTACAAGATGCCAGTACTGGATATGCTGCCAATTGCTTATTTTGTGAACGGTGATTCAGGACAGAAGAAAACGACCAAGCAGGCATGGGATAAGAAGTTTATTATTGCGGAAGAAATTGCGGTAATTGTACCGATTCCAGAGTCCGTATTAGATGATTCAGACTATGATATTTGGGGCGAGGTGAAACCGAGGGTAACAGAAGCATTCGGAACAAAGATTGATGGAGCTGCATTATTCGGAGTAGATAAACCGTCTACTTGGAGAGATGATATAGTAACTACTGCAACAAAAGCTGGAAGTGTAGTAACGCTTGGTTCTGCTGATCCACTGTACGATAAGATTATGGCGGAAGAAGGCGTTCTTGACAAAGTTGAAAAATGCGGATACTTAGTGAATGGTCATATGGCTGATGTTTCTATGAGGGCAAAGCTCCGAGGATTAAAGAATGCTAACGGCGATCCACTGTTTAAATCAGATATGCAGGGATCTACGCAGTATGCATTGGATGGTTCTCCGATGAATTTCCCGATCAATGGAGCATGGGATAAATCTAAGGCTCTGATGGTCTCCGGAGATTTCTCGCAGCTTGTATTTTCTATCAGACAGGATATTACATTCAAGCTGTTTACAGAAGGTGTTGTACAGAATACAGACGGAACTATCGCATACAACCTGATGCAGAACGATATGGTTGCACTTCGTGCAGTTATGCGTATGGGTTGGGAAGTTCCAAATCCTATCAATGCACTTGCAAAAGAGAAGACAAAGAGATGCCCGTTCTCGATTCTGAAAGCAGGAGAGTAGGGAGGAATAACTTATGTATGTAGATTATGGATATTATGCAGATCAGTACGGAGGCGGGATTACTGAAAAGGAATTTCCGTTTGCAGAACGCAAAGCCGAAGCCTATATTAGAAAGCTGACGTATATTCGTGGAAATATATTTGCAACTGAGAACATGGCAGTAAAAGATGCTGTGTGTGCAGTTGCGGATGTGTATGCATCTTGTGAAAAGAAAAGAGAAGCAGGTACTGTAAAATCTGAAAATAATGATGGATACAGTGTTTCATATGCTGTTGAACAAATGGATGGGCAGACGATTGAGGAACTGATCGGAAAGAAAGCGTATAAAGCAGCGTCTACATACTTACTTTCAACTGGGTGGTTGTTAAGAAAGGTGGGATGCTGTTGTGTTAACGAATGCAACGATAACTGTCTATAACCACAGGTACGATCCACTCACCCGTTTCGATACCTGGCATAGAACCGTTATTGAAAATGTGCATATATATGTTAACCACAAAGCATCCGTCGGCGATTCCGGACTAAACAGCGCAGAAGTATATAAGATCCGTATTCCTACCGATGTGGAGAATGCGGATCAGTATCTTCCACCGGAAGAATATGCGAAGCTGGAAGATCCGGAAGAACACTGGACCATTCAGACAGATGATCAGATTGTACTCGGCGAGTATAATCAGGAAATTGAGAAGCCGGCTGATCTGAAAGATGTACGATTGAGGCACTGCAAAGTGTTGTCCTGGTCAGATAATCGCTTTGGCGGATTGCCACATTGGAAGATTGAAGGTGAGTAAATGGCACAGAAAAAAGAATTTCGAATCACGACACCAAGAGGCAGCGTATTCACATCAAGAGATGAAAACGGTAGCGTGACCGCAAAGATTGAGTGGACACCGGGATTTGCCGCACGGAAGGCAGAAAGCTTTTCCAAAGCGCAACAATTTGTTGATTCAGAGTGCCTGCGATATATGAATCCACTTACACCGAGACGCACCGGTATGATGATCAAATCGGCAACGCTTGGCACAGTAATCGGATCTGGTTTCATTGAGTATCTGACACCTTATGCCCGTCGGCAGTATTATGAACATAAAACAAAAGCAAGATGGTTCGAAACGATGAAGGCGAGCCATAAGGAAAAGCTTAAAGAAGGAGCTGAGAAACTTGCAAGACAGTAAAAAACCGATTATTCAGAGCATTCGTGACTATGTGCTGTTGAATCCGGATATTGACGATCGGAAGATTAACATTAATTATCTTGGAAATGGGATGGAGTATTCCATTGATCCGATTGGTGCGGATCCGAATTACAAGAAGTATGTGGATGGCGGAGGTCTGAAACAGTTTCAATTCGCATTCACAAGCAAGGAAGCATATGACGGCGATGCAAGAACCGGGATTGCCAACAGTGGTTTTTATCAGGCTTTTGAGGAATGGGTTGAGAAAAATAATATGAATGATATTCTACCAGAGCTGGACGAGCACAAAGCTGTTAAAGTTGAAGTGCTGCAGTCCGGCTTTTTGTTTAGCACAGAAGCTGATTTGGGACGGTATCAGATGATTTGCAGATTGATATATGAACAGGAGGTATAGAAATGTCAGGAGATAATAAAAAGAGATTAGTAGGCAGACATAAGCGTGTTGCGTTTATGGATGTTACAGGTGACGGTAAGACATTTACCAGAATGACGGGATTCACATCAATGTCAGATGGGAAAAATTCTACCGAATACAGCAGGCAGTATGTGGATGAAGAAAGTGAACGTTCAGATGTGGTAGGGTACGCTCCATCTATGGATTACGAATTTGATTTACATACAAATGATGCGGTGCTGAAAAGGCTTGCGACGATTACAGATGATGAACTTCTGGGATCGGATGCACAGGTGAACATTGTAATGGTGGATCTTTTTGAGGTTAAGACAGAAGATCCGAATACTTGCACAGCAAGAAAACGTGACTGGAGCGTGATTCCGGATACGGAAGGTGATGGAACGGATGCACTGATCTACAAAGGAAGCTTTAAAGCAGCCGGAAAGATTACAAAAGGAACTGCCACAACTACAGATGACTGGCAGACATGTACATTTGCGGAATAAAGAAAGATAGGAGAGTGAGCCGATGAGCCTTTTTAAATTTGGAGATTTTGAAGCGGAAGTGGATTTTACAGATGCTGATTTTTTGACGGACTTGGAATATGCACAAGAGAAGCTGTCGGAAGATGCAGCTAAAGTTCCAAAGACAGGGAAAACAGCAGAATTGTTTAGAGCTCAGTGTCAGTGCTATTTTAACTTTTTCGATTATCTTTTCGGGGAAGGAACGCATGAAGCTATGTTCCAAGGGAGAACAAGTTATAAATTATGTATAGAAGCAGGAGAGAAACTTTCAGAATGTGAAAATACTCAGACAGAAGAGTTCTTCGAAAAATATGATCGATATAACGTGCAGGAACATGGAAACAGACAGCAGAGACGTTATTACAACAAACAGCAGGGAAAGAAAAAGAAGCAGCATTACAAAGGGTAAAATGTTATGAATATTTTATTCGAAGAATTTCCGAAAACAGTCAGAGTAAATGGAGAAAGATTCTTAGTTGAAACCGATTTTAGAGAATGGATCCGTTTTATACAATTGATTGATGATGCCAAAGTCCCTTGGCAAATTAAGTGCCGACTGTTGTTGCAGTGGTACATAGATGGGATTCCGGATGATCTGGAAACAGCAGTTTATGCATTGGGTGATTTTCTGGCAATGAAAACAGAAAACGCAGAAGAGGATGAGAGTATTACCGGATCTGCACCGAAGCAATTGTATTCTTTTGAACAAGATGCAGAGTGTATTTACAGTGCATTCCGAGAGGTGTATGAAATTAATCTGCAGACGATTCCGTATATGCACTGGTGGGAGTTCCAGATATTGTTTGCTGGCCTTCCGGAAAAGACAGAGATCAAACAGAGAATTATGTACCGGAGCATAGATCTCCAGACAATTAAAGATAAGGACGAGCGTAAGAGAATTAAAAAGATACAGGAGATAGTTGCGCTGGAAAAGAAGAATCGGAGAAAAATGACAGATTATGAGATTGGAGAAATGTTTGCGTGATGGAGCATATGATTAAGATCCCGACAGAAAGAAAGTGGTTCCGGTGTCCTTATTGCGGTAAGAAGTTATTAATATACGATAATACAGCCAAATGTGAGGGGGTATATATTAACTGTCGGGAGTGTAAAAGAGAAGTAAAAATAAAGATATAAAGCACATGTGAGCCGTTGAGCCGTGCTATCAGAAAGGATGATAGTATGGCAGACGGCTATTTAAATTTTGATACCAAGATAAATGAAAAGGGATTTAATGACGGTATAAGTAAGCTTGGAAAACTTGGAAAATCTGGATTATCTATTGTAAGCAAAGCAATGACCGGGACGATTGCAGCAGTCGGAACCGGAGCTGCAGCGATTATAAAATCGTCACTCGGTGTAGTTGCCAACATGGAGCAACAGGTAGGTGGTGTAGAGACTCTATTCAAGGACAGTGCGAATACGGTCATAGCAAACGCAAATAAAGCATACAAGACTGCGGGAATGTCCGCAAACAATTACATGGAAACAGTGACAAGCTTTTCTGCATCACTGTTACAGAGCCTTGGTGGAGATACTGCAAAGGCAGCATCTTATGCGGATCGTGCCATTGTAGATATGTCTGATAATGCTAATAAGATGGGCACGAATATGCGTGACATCCAGAACGCATATCAGGGATTTGCAAAGCAGAATTACACCATGCTAGATAACTTAAAGCTTGGGTATGGCGGTACTCAGGAAGAGATGAAACGTCTCATTTCTGATGCGTCAAAGATGACTGATGTCCAGAAAGAACTTGGTGTTACAGTCGATGCAAGCAGCTTGTCCTTCGGAAATATTGTAAATGCTATTAGTGTTGTCCAAAAGCAGATGGGAATCACTGGGACTACTTCGAAAGAAGCAGCGACTACAATTGAAGGTTCTGTGAATTCTGCCAAAGCAGCTTGGGAAAACTTTGAAGCTGGAGTTATAAGTGCAAATGAACTTGTAGAGACATTCTGGACTGCAGCGCAGAATATCTTTAAAAATTTAGGGAAGATCATCCCAAGATTAGGAAAAACGGGGATGGATGTTGTCAGCGCACTTGCCGGAAAAATTGGTGAGGCCGTTCCGCAAGTAAAAGGTTTTACTGATAGTATTTCCAAATTAGCAAATGAGCTGAAGGGAATGAACAGTGATCAACTGTTGAATCTTGGAAAAATGGCAGTGGTAATTGCCGGATCGGCTCCGGCGCTGTCCATATTTGGAAAAGGGATTGAAAATGTAAAAACTGCGACCGATGGATTTAATGGCATTATAGACGGAGTTGTCACATCTATAGGTAAAGTACCTAAAGGGGCAAAGAGTGCCAGTGCCACATTCAAAAAGATAGGTAGCGAGTTCAAATATCTCGGTGAAAGCATCGCACTTCCATTCCAGGATCTGGGAGAAAAAATAGCTCCCCGACTGAAAGATCTTGGTGGATTTATGGCTGAGTCCTGGACAAATGGTCCGGGAGGAAAGATTACTGGAGCTGTAACTGATACTGTTAAAAAGATAGGTGGAGCTATTGGACAAATTGGTCCTAAGCTTGCTGAAAAGTTCCCTGGAATAACAAAGAAATTTGCAGAGCTTGGCACAAAGATGTCGGCCGTTTCAGCGAAGATTTCCAAAGTTCTGGGAAAAGTCGGAACAAAGATATCCGAATACGCCGGCTTTATCGGGGATGCGTTTACACCGATTTTATCAAGAGTAGCATCCTTTGCGCCAACATTTTTCAAGTTGATCAATATTGGTGCAGGAGCAGCAATCATCGTTGCCGGTATGGGATTGATCTACAGTCAGTTCGGTACACAGATTGATCAGCTGTTATTGCTTGTGCAGACAAAAGGACCGGAAGTAATCACGAATTTCGCAAATGGAATTACTGCAGCATTACCTGGATTGGTTGCTCAGGGTGCAACGCTGATCATGGGAATCCTAAATGCAATTACGGTGAATCTGCCGGCATTGATTACTGCCGGAGTAAGCATTATATCCACATTGACGAGCAGTCTGGCAGCACAATTACCTCAATTGATACCATGTGCAGTACAGATGATACTGACATTGGTCACATCATTGATAAGCAATCTTCCACAATTAATTACTTCAGGACTTAACTTAATGAAAGGCCTCGCAAGTGGAATTGCAAATTCAATCCCATTGGTGGCAGCGAAGGCACCAGTGATTATTGGAAAGCTTGCATCGACTATCATAACGAATCTTCCAAAGATTCTGACCGCAGGAGTACAGATCATAAGTAAACTCGCTGTTGGACTAGTGCAGGGAATACCGGCATTGATCGGAAAGATTCCAAGCATGGTAAGCCAGATTAAGAATGCATTTACCAGTGTGAACTGGGGCAGTGTTGGAATGAATATTATAAAGGGTATTGCCAGTGGATTAACCGGTGCAGCTGGTGCAATCGTAGAAGCGGCGAAGAGTGCGGCGAACAAGGCATTAGATGCAGCAAAGAGTGCTCTTGGGATCCATTCGCCATCCAGGGTATTCCGTGATCAGGTAGGTAAGATGATGGCTCTTGGTATGGGAATTGGATTTGAGAAGAACATTCCGATCAGATCCATGAGTGTAGGAGTACAGAAAGCAGTATCCGGATTGCAGAGATCCGTAGATCTTGCATTATCGGCGAGAACTGCAGACAAGACAGTTGGAAGAGTAAAGAATTATCCGGGATTCGATGGAGGAAAAGATATCGATTATGACCGGTTAGAAAAAATCCAGATGCGAGCTGCAGAAAAAATGGCGAAACGTCCAATCTATCTGGGAACAAAGAGAATTGATGAGCCATTACCGAAAGGAGCGGTGCCGGCATTATGATAAAGGCATATTACAAAAATAGCAAAGGAGAGGTGCTTTGGTTGACCAGAGCACCTTTTCGTACAATCGAAGCGGACTGGTTTGACAGCACATGGGAAGAAACCGACAGCGGATATGAAAAAGAAATTACAATAGATGTTTTTGGAAAAAGAGAAGAATTTGTTCAAAACATGGAGACGCTATACCGAATTATTTCGGTAGATTCAGAGACAGGTAATTACGGACGCTTATACGTGAATGATACATTCTTACCATGTCAGATATATAAAACAAAGAAAACCGGATGGAAAGGGTATGTGTATACGGAAGTGGAACTTACATTCCTTGCTCCGGAGCTGTCATGGATCACGGTCCTAGAGAAGAATTTCTATCCACAAAAAGAGGCATCTGCAGAGGATGGACTAAACTTTCCTTTTAATTTTCCGTTCGGTTTTGCGAATGAAAAACGTGGATCCAGCTCATTTGAGATTGATCACATCATTCCGTCTGATTTTGAAATGGTAGTATATGGACCGTGTGTTAATCCTAAGGTGCTGGTAAACGGCTATCCTTATGAAGTCCTTACAACACTGGAAAGCAATGAATATTTGATACTCAATACGTTGGAACAGACTATCACAAAGTACTTGTCCAATGGTACGACAGCAAATCTGTTTGATGTCCGGGGATATGATTATTCTGTTTTTGAAAAAATGCCGGCAGGACTGATAACTGTGAACTGGAGCGGAGACTTCGGGATAGATCTGTATGTGTTCCTGAAGCGGAAGGAGGCAGCATGGTAATTCTTGCAACAAAACAACGAGAGATTGGAAGTAATCCATTGAGGGATGCAAATTGTACTTTTGATGTAAATAGAGAGATGAGATTCTCTGTAAAAATTGCCCGGTGTTATTGGTCGGAAAATATGACTTACGGGAATTTGGTGTATATTCCAGACACTGAATTTGGTGGAATTATCGGCGAAATTCTTACCAGTACCACACTGGATTATGTAGAACTGAAAGGCTATACATGGCGAGGACGATTGGCGCACAAAGTCATTGAACCGCCATCAGGGAGCAATTACAAGATTGTGTCGGGGGAACTTAACATGGTGCTTAAGTCACTGATAGAACCTGAACTTGGAGGACTGTATGTGGTATCCAGTGCAAATACCGGAGTTTATGTGAAGAACTACCAGTTTGATCGATACTGTATATTACTGGAAGGAATTACGAAGATGCTTAAATCCGTCGGGTATCGGTTAGATATCCGTCATAAGAGAGAACAGGGTGTTCCCGGATATATTCTGATCAGAGCAATTCCAATCGTAGATTATTCTGATCAGATTGAGTTGTCCAAGGATTGCGGACTTAACTACACGATGGAAGATATCCGGGACGGCGTGAATCATTTAATCGTAACTGGAAAAGGGGAGCTTCAGGGCAGAAATGTATTTCATCTGTATGTCTGGCCGGACGGCTCAATTAAGAAGACCCAGTATTACACGGGAATTGATGAAATAACTCAAGTGTATGAAAATACATCAACTGAGACGGAGCAATTGAATGATCAAGCGATCGACAAATTAACAGAGCTGATGAGTAAGAAAAAATTCGGCATGGACGTGGAGAAGCTTGGCATCGATGTAGGTATCGGTGATATAGTCGGTGGTCGTGATTATCTAACCGGTATGTATGGAGCTAAGCCGGTTGAGAACATCACCTGCAGCATAACAGCAGGGGTGATGTCAAAAGAATATGAATTGGAAGGAGAGAATGATAATGGAAATAGTTAGTGGGATGGGCGATAAGCCACATGTTACGAGCCAACAGTTTCGCCAGATCTTGGAAGGCATGATTGGTCAGGAGAGTTACATTATTACTTCCGGGGAAAATTTAGAGCCGGAACTTGCTTCGAATAATATCTTAAAGATTCGCAGCGGTATGATGAGCCACCACGGAAACGTATCCAGTGTAAAGATTGGAACTTATGATGAAGTGGAATTTACCAATGGAAGCCGTGGCATGAAACGTATTGATCTGGTGGTTAACCGGTATAAAAGAAATGCAGAAACTAATATTGAGAGCAATGAATGGGTTGTGATTATGGGAACGCCAGCAGAATCTAACCCAGTAGCTCCGGCATATACGATTGGCAATCTGCAGAACGGAGATCTGGTGGATGATTGTCCAGTATTTGAGCTGCATTTTGACGGTATTAATGTGACGGAAGTGACGAAGTTATTGTCGACGACACTTAATCTTGCAGAATTGCTGAAGGAGAAGATCGGCAAAACAGCAAACCTGATCGAGCTGCTGACAAGCAACGCCAAAGTAGTGCAGGACTGTCTTACCCAGACGGGAGAGAGTGGAATATACAAATGGTACAATGCTACAAATCAACCATGTACAGGCGGCTATATCCTGGTATTCAAGTACAACGATCAGATGAGTTTTAGGATTGCTATCGGAAATAGTGGAATCTACGCATCCATATACCACAATGGAACAAGTTATGGTAGCTGGGTGAAGATATGCACATATTCATAATGAGGAACAAAAATGAGAACATTACAGTTTAAAGTAGCTGGTCAGAAATTAAGTAAGGACGGGGATTTTTCTGGACTTGTGGCCGGAACAAAAGGATATCTGCAGACAGCGTATAATTTTGATGGAGAATGGGACGGTTGCAAGAAAGCAGCCGTCTTTTTGAGATACGACAAAGAATATCCTGCACCGATCGTGAACGGCAGATGTGCTGTACCAGACGAAATAACACAATACAATCGCTGGACGGTACGTCTGATCGGAGAAAGAAATGGATACAGGATTACAACGAACGAGGTGGAGGTGAAGCAGTCATGACATTAGAAGAAGCATTAGAGGCATCTGCTGTCGATCCGGTGAATGACGTATTCCAGATCAATCCGGAAACCCGTACGATCACAGTTCCGGAATCAGAAAAGATTTTCGGTGTATCACATGACGGAAACACTGAAAGAAAACATTTCCGTTGTCCAAAAATCGTAGGAGATAACATAGATCTGTCTACCATGCACCTGTACATCAATTACCAGAATGCTAACGGGCAGAAGTATCCCTATCTGGTAGAGGGCGTACAAACGGACGGTGACTATATTACATTTTCCTGGCTGATCGGGCCAGATGTAGTTGCTTATAAAGGTCAGGTAAAGTTTATTTTATGCGCCCAAAAAGGCACAGAGTTAGAGTGGAATACCACTCTCGCAGAAGGAGTCGTCCTGGAAGGACTGGAAGCCACAGAAGAGGTAGTAAATAGAAATCCGGACATCATCGAACAAATCCTAACTCGCCTAGACAATGTTACGGAAATCCCACAGGAAAAGGTATCAAGTGCAGTAGAGGAATATATGGCAAAAAATCCAATCAACATTCCTAAAAAGCTCCCAAACCCACAAGCTTTAACAATCATGTATGGCGGTAAAACTCATGTCTATGATGGAAAAGAAGCCATTGCAATCACAATCGAAACAGGCGGTATAGAGCGTATCGAAAAACTTGCTACAGACACTACAGTAACCTTAGAGCCTAACAAACTCTATGTATTTCCAGAAATGGAGTCGCTTACCTACACCATCGGCGAGGGAACGGGAGAGGTACATTTTATATTCAAATCTGGTGCAACAGCTACAAGGGTAGTACATCCATCCAATGTGAATATCGGTAGCTTTTCGGTCGAGAGCAACAAGGTTTACGAGGTGTCAATCTTAGAGGGACTACTAACGTCCCAGAATTGGAGTGTGAGCTGATGGAACGGAGAAGGATATTGGGAAATGAGGTGGAAAGTGTGATGAGTGAAGAATATGAGCTTGTCGGTACTGCAAGCATAACGGAAGAAACGGCTACTGTGGAGATACAGTTGAGTAAACCTTGTACAGATGTATACCTGTTTTGCGAGAATTTAAAATCAACAGCTAATTCGCAGTTATATATTGACATTGGTAATAACAATGTTATGCTCGGTGTAAATAGTGAATTATCAACAAATGTGCAAAATACCATTCAGCATATACAGAAGATAGGAAAGACGTGGATGAGGACGGGAAGTAATCATGTACATTATCCGCTAACTACTGCGGTGACACAGATGTATACTGTAAAATTAAGTGCAAATGAGCAAATGCCAGAACAAATTTCCACAATTAAATTAGCAACAGGTGTGGGCAATCCTAAAATCGTATCTGGCACAATAGAAATCTACGGGAGGTAGTTGACATGAAACGTAAATTAACACAAAATCTTGTCAGTCAGTCAGTCAGTCAGTCAGTCAGTCAGTCAGTCAGTCAGTCAGTCAGTC
>OLNR01000348.1_pt1 | contig 41882 bp, 39 predicted proteins | sample 1672231 | NCBI WGS metagenome assembly OLNR01 (sample SAMEA3136662, study PRJEB25190) | human gut metagenome
ACACCCCTCCCTACCTCTGGCCCGCGCGGAGCGCAAAGCCATTTGACCGAAAGAAAAAACCAGCCCCGCGCCACCAGCGCGAGAACCAGCTTAAAGAAAAAACCAGCCCTGCCTCTGGCCCGCGCGGAGCGCAAGCCGCTTGACCAAAAGAAAAAACCAGCCCCGCGCCACCAGCGCGAGAACCCACACAAAAGAGGAACGATAACCATGCAGAATATCGACCTAATCTGCGTCGGCAAGCTCAACGCGAAATACTTCGCCGAGGGCGTGGCCGAATACCAGAAGCGTCTGGCGGCGTTTGCGTCTTTCCGCATCGTCGAGCTGCCGGAAGAAAAAATCGAAGAGAAGAACGCCTCCGACGCCGTGGTGAAAAAGGCGCTGGACAAAGAGGGCAGAGCCATCCTCGGCAGCGTCCGCAAGGGCGCGGCCATCGTCGCCCTGTGCATCGAGGGAAAACAGATCTCCTCCGAGGAGCTGGCGCAGTTCCTCGCCGACCGCGCAAACAGCGGCGCGGGAGACGTGGCCTTCGTCATCGGCTCGTCCCACGGCCTCTCGGACGAGGTCAAGCGCGCGGCGGCGCTCCGGTTCAGCATGGGCCGCATCACGATGCCCCACCAGCTGGCCCGCCTTGTCCTCATCGAACAGATCTACCGCGCCTGCACCATCAACGCGGGGATGAAGTATCATAAATAAAAGGTCGGAGAGGGCGCTTCTAAACTTTCTGTGCAGTGCTTGACTTTTTGGGAAAAAGCGCATATAATAAAGACAATGAAAGTGGTAATCAAGCTAGTCATTTGACTCACCAAGAAGAAAACCCCCTCACGGAGCTGCTATCTCCGAAAGGGGGTCTTCTTTTTAGTGCTTACGGCCCGTGAACCATCCGTCAAGCCACTTGCAGATGTAGTAAGATGCTACATTTGCTGCGACGGACAGAATGAAAGTAGAAATACTAGGCATTTTTCTCACCTCCCCTCCCGAATAAATGGGCGGGCAAGGCCGCAAAACCATTATAACATATAATTCGCCAAAAAGATACAGGGAATGCCAAGAGAAGAGTGACTGTAAACTTTCCGCACAGTGCTTGACTTTTGCGGGGAATGGCATATAATAAAGATGGTAAATGTGGAAGCAAATGAGTCCATTGGCTCACCCAAAAGGAAAGACCCCCTCCCGGAGCTCCAATCTCCGAAAGGGGGTCCTTTTTAGTGCTTACGGCCCGTCAGCCATCCGTCAAGCCACTTGCAAATGTAGTAAGACGCTACATTCGCTGCGACGGACAGGATAAATGTGGAAATAGACTCCATTGAGCTTCACCTCCCTTCCCATAAAATGGGCGGGCAAGGCCGCAAACCCATTATACCACTCTTTTCGCCAAAAAGATACAGGAAACGATGCGGCCTGCCAAAGCCTCTCCCTTTGGGAGAGGTGGCACCGAAGGTGACGGAGAGGGCAAGCCCGGCAGGAAAGAGCCGCGGGCGCAGCGATAGGCAGGCTTTTTGTCAGAGCGATACTATCGCTGTGCAAGAGCTGTTTGGCAGCGGCCTAGCCCTCTCAGTCTCGTCGCAAGCTCCTCGCCAGCTCCCCCAGAGGGGGAGCCATTGGCAGGCCGGGTAACTTTCGTCTGGACGCTGAAAGCCCGACGGGGCGCAAAAGGGCGGGCCTTGCTTACGGGGACAGCGGCTTCTGGACAAGCGCACCTTGTCAAGCTGCCGCTGGCCTAGACAGCGGAGCACTACCGTTCCCGAGACATCGTGCTTCGCTCGTCCAGTGGAAGCCTGACCGACACGCCAGAGGCTCCCCCTCTGGGGGAGCTGTCACGCCTGCGGCGTGACTGAGAGGGCTCCGTGAATTTGTGGAAAATGCATGATTGAAAAGAGAAGAATTTGTAAAGGTGATAAAAATGCCAAGAAGATATTGACAAAAACAATGGGTGGGGTATAATGATAACACAGGCCGACAGCCGGAAATGGATGGCCCGCCTGTATAATTCATTTTTATTTATGGAGGCAAAAATCATGAAAATGGCAAAGAAACTTCTGGCCCTCGTCCTGACCGGTGTTATGGCTGTGTCTATGCTGACTGGCTGCGCTCTGAGCGACAAGGTCACCAGCGAAGCTCTTGAGAAGGCTCTGAACAAGGAGCAGGTCCAGGGTACTGTCGATGTCGATTACAAGTACGAGAATGACCTGAACGGCAAGGCTTCCAAGATCTGGGAGAACGAGATGAAGGACAAGAGCTTCACTCTGTCCACTAAAACTCTGAGCCAGGCCACTGTCAACGACAAGACCTACCTGTACTTCGTTGTCGAGCGTCCCGAGGACTACAAGACCTTCGGTGGCTGGATTACCGCAGCCCAGGATCTTGACAAGGCTGTTGAGATGCAGGGCATCGCAAAGACCGTAAGCTATTCTACTATCGTGAAGGTTCTGAACAGCAGCAAGTCCACTGCCGCCGATGCAAAGGCAAAGGTCAACTTCGGCGTTCACTACGACTCCAAGAAGGGTACCGATGGCAAGGGCAGCAAGACCGTGAACTACGTCGTGGTCGTGTTCGAAGTCGCTCCCAAGGCTTAACTAATCACCCCATCTGCTCAAATCATTACAGACCCTGTCTGTGATATACATTGAGAAATGACTCCAAGGCCCGGAGCGGGAACGCTCCGGGCCTTGGTTTTTTTGGAGACGGGGCGGGGCGGAGCGAGGGGCCGGGCCTTTACAATCCCCGCAAAACATGATAAAGTAAAGGTACTCTGCTTTCAACAGGAAAAGCAGGCCCGGCTGCGGGGAAAGCCGCCGGGACAACGACTCAACACGACACGGCAAACCAGCCGCGGACGGAAAGGATGTACTTACAATGGAACAGAGCGAAAAGACCCTTGATATGATCGTCAATCTCTGCAAGAACCGGGGCTATGTCTTCCCCGGCTCTGAAATTTACGGCGGTCTGGCCAACAGCTGGGACTACGGCCCTCTGGGCGTCGAGTTCAAGAACAACGTCAAAAAGGCATGGCTGAAAAAGTTCGTGCAGGAGAGCCCCTACAACGTGGGCCTCGATGCCGCCATCATCATGAACCCCCAGACCTGGGTCACCACCGGCCACGTGGCCGGCTTCTCGGACCCCCTGCTGGACTGCCGCGCCTGCAAGGCCCGCCACCGCGCCGACAAGCTCATCGGCGATGAGCACCCCGAGGTGAACGTGGACGCCATGAGCTTTGACGAGATGGACGCTTTCATCGCCGAACACGAGGACGTGGTCTGCCCCGTCTGCGGCAAGCACGACTTCACCCCCATCCGTAAGTTCAACCTGATGTTCAAGACCGCCATCGGCGTCACCGAGGACAGCTCTTCCACCTGCTACCTCCGCCCCGAGACGGCGCAGGGCATCTTCGTCAACTTTGCCAACATCCAGCGCACCACCCGCCGCAAGCTGCCCTTCGGCGTCTGCCAGGTGGGCAAGGCCTTCCGCAACGAGATCACCCCGGGCAACTTCACCTTCCGCACCCGCGAGTTCGAGCAGATGGAGTGCGAGTTCTTCTGCAAGCCCGGCACCGACCTCGAGTGGTTCAGCTACTGGAAGGACTACTGCGAGAACTGGCTGCTGAGCCTCGGCATCAAGAAGGAGCATCTGCGCCTGCGCGACCACGAGCCTGCCGAGCTGGCCTTCTACAGCCGCGCCACCACCGACATCGAGTACGCCTTCCCGTTCACCGACTGGGGCGAGCTGTGGGGCATCGCCGACCGCACCAACTACGACCTGAGCCGCCATCAGGAGGCCTCCGGCAAGAGCCTTGAGTACTTCGACAGCGAGACCAACGAGCACTACATCCCCTACGTCATCGAGCCCTCTCTGGGCTGCGACCGCGTGGCGCTGGCTTTCCTGTGCGAGGCCTACGACGAGGAGCATCTGACCGACAGCAAGGGCAAGGAGGACGTCCGCACCGTCCTGCACCTGCACCCGGCTCTGGCTCCCTATAAGTGCGCTGTCCTGCCCCTGAGCAAGAAGCTGGGCGACAAGGCCATGGAGATCCGCAACGAGCTGAGCAAGTACTTCATGGTGGACTACGACGATACCGGCTCCATCGGCAAGCGCTACCGCCGTGAGGACGAGATCGGCACTCCCTACTGCATCACCGTGGACTTCGACACCGTGGGCGACGAGGCCAAGGGCATCGTGGCCGACAACTGCGTCACCGTCCGCGACCGCGACACCATGGAGCAGGTGCGTATGCCCATCTCCGAGCTGAAGGCTTATATCGAGAGCAAGATCGAGTTCTGATAAAAACTCACTTTTGTGAGTGAAAAAACAGCCCCGCCGTTGCAATCTCGGCGGGGCTGTGGTATAATACAACTAAAGAAAGCGCTGTCTGGCAAACGGTCAGCGCCTTTCCGGTAGGTCAATTACAAAGAATGACCGCAGGGTTTGGGCTAAACCTGAATGACCGCTCAGGTTTGCGACGCTGAGGGTGATCGTTTTTTGTTATTGAAGATCTTGTACGCAATATCGAAATATCACAGCCCCGCCGTTGCAATTTCGGCGGGGCTGTGGTATAATACAGATAAAGAAAGTGCTGTCTGGCAAACGGTCAGCACCTTTCCGGTAAGTCAATCAAAAAATGACCGCTCGGAGCTGGACACTGAGGGCGGTCATTTTTTGTTATGAAAAATTTTATACGCTATGTCGAATGTGCCGAAGCCCACCGTTGCGAGCAACGTGAGCAGAGCCAGAGTCTCTAAAAGCGTCATAAAACATCCCCCCTTTCGCAGTGGAGCGTCGGGGGCATAACAAAAATGTTCGCCTTCCCGACGTAAGGCCGGAAAGGTGCAGACCGCCTGCCGTTATGTAGACAGCACTCTCAAACACCAGTATAACAGATGTTTCCCGATTTTTCAACCGGCAGAAACGTCTGTTTTGTTTTTATCGGGTGGACAATTCCGGCCGGAGCGGTTATACTGTCAGATAGAAAATGCACCGCCGTGTTTTGCACGGCAGAAAGGATATTCTGTGGAAAACTTTACTCTTCTTCTGAAAAAATACGCCGATTTCATCGTCCGTGTGGGCGTCAACCCCCAGCCGGGCCAGACCCTCATCATCAACTGCTGCCTCGAGGCCGCCCCGCTGGCCCGTCTGTGCGTGCGCAGTGCCTACGAGGCCGGCGCCCGTGACGTGCTGGTGAACTGGAGCGACAACGAGGTCTCCCGCAGCCGGATGGAGCTGGGCAGCGAGGAAGCCCTGACCGACTTCAAATCTTATCAGCTCCGCCGCTATCTCGACTACGCCGAGAGCGAGGGCGGCGTCTGCGTCCTCCACATCCTCGCCGACGACCCCGAGGTCTACGCCGGTCTGGACGGCGCGAAGATCAGCCGTGTGAACGCTGCGCAGCGCAAGTTCATGGCTCCGTGGCGGGAGTACACCATGAACGACCGCGTCCAGTGGTCCATCGCCGCCATGCCCAGCGCCCCGTGGGCGAAGAAGATCTTCCCGGAGCTGGACGAGGCTGCGGCCATCGAGAAGCTCTGGCAGCTCATCTTCGATGTCTGCCGCGTGACGGGCGGCGACCCCGTCAGCGAGTGGAAGGCCCACCTCGACCGTCTGACCGGCCTGAAGGACAAGATGAACGCCCTCGACCTCGAGAGCGTCCACTTCGAGAGCAGCAACGGCACCGACCTGACCGTCGGCATCGCCGACAAGGCCACTTGGGAGAGTGCCGCCAGCGTCAGCGAAAAGGGCGTGGTCTTCCTGCCCAACATCCCCACCGAAGAGGTCTTTACCGCCCCCCACAAGGACAAGGTGAACGGCATCGTCTACGGCACCAAGCCCTACGTCTTCAACGGCCAGCTCATCAAGGGCTTCCATGTCACCTTCAAGGATGGCCGGGTCGTGGAGCATGGTGCCGACGAGGGCGCGGAGCTTCTGGGTCAGCTTCTGGACACCGACGAGGGCGCACGGAGCATCGGCGAAGTGGCGCTGGTTCCGGCGTCCAGCCCCATCAACCGCAGCGGCGCGCTGTTCTACAGCACCCTCTTCGATGAAAACGCCGCCTGCCACATCGCCTTTGGCGCCAGCTATCCCGGCACCACCGCCAACGGCACCCGCCTGAGCAAGGACGAGCTGCTGGCCCGGGGCATGAACCAGTCCGCCATCCACGAGGACGTCATGGTGGGCGCCGAGGACAGCCATATCACCGGCAAGTGCCGCGACGGCCGCACCGTGGAGCTGTTCCGCGACGGCGTCTGGGTGCTGTGAGAAGAGGATTTTTCACGAAAAAGCTTGCATAATCCGCAAGAGTATGCTATATTCTAGTAGTACGCTATAGTTTTATTGGAAAGTGGGCCGCAAGGTCCGCTTTTCTTGTTTGTTTGGAGGTTTTTTATGGCGAAGCAGTCTGGCGGCAACACCGCCCAGAGAGTCGAAGCGCTTGTCCGCCCCGTCGTGGAGGGCATGGGCCTGCGCCTGTGGGATGTGGTCTTTGAGAAGGAAGGGCCGGACTGGTATCTCCGTGTGCTCATCGACAGGGACGGCACCATGGACACCGACACCTGTGCCGAAGTGTCCCACGCGCTGGACCCCATCCTCGATGAGGCAGACCCCATCGACCAGAGCTATTATCTCGAGGTGGGCAGCCCCGGCCTTGGCCGCAAGCTGACCCGCCCGGAGCACTACGAGGCACTCAAGGGCGAGAAGATCGGCGTCAAGCTCATCCGCCCCACCGCCGACGGCCTGCGCGAGTTTGCCGGCATCCTGAAAGGCCGCGAGGGCAGCACCGTCACGGTCGAGACGGAGAACGGCCCGGTGAGCTTTGAGGTGAACGCCGCATCCGGCGTCCATCTCTGTGACGACGAACATCTGTTTGATTAAGAACAGCCCTCTCAGGCGCGTTCCGCGCCAGCTCTCCCAGAAGGAGAGCCAAAGATGAATCGAGAAAAGATACCATTATAAACTAGGAGGAACCCGAAAAATGGCAGCAGCGAACAACGAATTTTTTGAAGCTCTCTCCATGCTGGAGCACGAGCGCGGCATCACCGCGGAGTACCTGATCGAAAAGATCAAGGCTGCGATCGTCATCGCCGTGAAGAAGAACTACGAGGTCGAGGATGACCACGTCATGGTCGAGATCGACCCCGCCACCGGCAAGTTCAACGTCGCCCTCATCCAGGACGTCGTGGCCGATGAGGACTGGTACGACGAGCACAGCGAGATCGGCATCACCGAGGCTCAGCACATCCGCAAGAGCTATCAGGTGGGCGACCGCGTCGTGACCCCCCTCAAGACCAAGGATTTTGGCCGCATCGCCGCCCAGACCGCAAAGCACGTCATCCGTCAGGGCATCCGTGAGGCCGAGCGCAGCCAGCAGCTGAGCGAGATCCAGTCCCGCGCCCACGACATCGTGCAGGCCACCGTCACCCGCGTTGACCCCGAGAAGGGCATCGTTGCCCTCGACCTGGGCAAGGGCGGCGAGGCCATCCTGCCCCGCAACGAGCAGGTCCCCGGCGAGGTCTACACCGAGGGCCAGATGCTGCAGGTCTACATCGTGGATGTCGTGGCAAGCGAGCGCGGCCCCCGCGTCATGATCAGCCGCACCCACCCCGGCCTCGTCAAGCGCCTGTTCGAGCTGGAAGTGCCTGAGATCTACGACGGCACCGTCGAGGTCAAGGCCATCAGCCGCGAGGCCGGCGCCCGCACCAAGATGGCTGTCTGGTCCAAGGACGCCAACGTCAACCCCGTCTCTGCCTGCATCGGCCCCCACGGCGACCGTGTGGCCGCTGTGGTCGAGAAGCTGGGCGGCGAGAAGATCGACATCGTGAAGTGGAGCGAGGACATCTCCGAGTTCATCTCCGCAGCTCTCAGCCCCGCAAAGGTGGTCAAGGTCGAGCTGCTGCCCGGCGAGACCCGCTCCTGCCGCGTGACCGTGCCGGACCAGCAGCTGAGCCTTGCCATCGGCAACAAGGGCCAGAACGCCCGTCTGTGCGCCCGCCTGACCGGCTACAATATCGACATCCGCCCCGAGAGCGGCTACTACGGCGAGGAAGAGCCGAAGGCTGCCGAGGCTGAGAAGACCGAAGACACCGCCGCAGAATAAGCGCGGAACACCTGCCGAAGGAGGGAAAACCGGATGGCACAAAAGAAGATCCCTGCCCGCCAGTGCATCGGCTGCCTGACCAGCCGCCCCAAGAAGGAACTGGTGCGTGTGGTGCGCGCACCCAGCGGAGAGATCAGCATCGACCCCGTGGGCAAAAAGCCCGGCCGCGGTGCTTACCTCTGCCCGGATGCCGCCTGCCTTGCAAAGGCAAAAAAGAAGAAGGCGCTGGAGCGCTGCTTTGAGCAGCCGGTCCCCGCCGAGGTATACGATGCACTGGCCCAGCAGCTGGCCAGTGTGGAAGCAGAAAAGGAGGCCGACCGCGATGGCAAAGAAGCATAACGCCCCCGCAAAACCGGCCCTTGAGCCGAATGAGGCCCTGTTCCAGGCCGTGAGCCTCTGCCGCAAGGCGGGCGCTCTGACCATGGGCTTTGACGCGGTGGAAGACGCCGTCGTCAAGGGCAAGGCATGGCTCGTGATGACTGCATCCGACGCCAGCCCCAAGACCGTGCAGCGGCTCAACTACGCTGTGGGCGATATGGTGGACGTCATCCCCATGCCGCTGACACAGGATAAGCTGGCTGACATCAGCCGCAAACCGGTGGCCATTTATGCCGTCACCGACCGCAACCTCGCCAAGCTCTGCTTTGACCGGCTGACGGCGTGCGGAGCGATTCAAACTGAGGAGGATATGAGCGAATGACCGTAAAATATAAAGTGAGCGATTTTGCAAAGGACCTGAGCATCTCTGCCAAGAAGGTCCTCGACGAGCTGAACGCCATGGGCAGCACCGGCAAGAAGAACAGCTCCACTCTGGAGGAGAACGAGCTGAACTACCTGCTGGAGAAGTTCAGCAAGGACAACAGCGTCAAGAGCTTGGACGAGTTCCTGAACAGCGCCAAGGCCCCCAAGGCTGAGCCGAAGCCCGCCGAGAAGAAGGCAGAGCCCAAGGCCGAAAAGAAGCCCGAGGCTCCCAAGGCTCCCAAGGCTGCCAAGGCTGAGCCCGCAATGGCCGAGGCAAAGCCCGCTGCCAAGCAAAACAACAAGAAGAACGAGCAGCACAAGAAGCGCGAGGAGAAGACCGTCTCCCTGAGCGAGCTGGCCCGTGAGACCGGCGCAAAGGCTACTGCAGCTTCCGCTCAGTCCGTCTCTGTCCGCCGCGAGGACAATCAGGTCACCGTCGATACCCGCACCGTCGATATGAACGTGGACCGCTTCGACGCCCGTTACGACGATCTGGCTTCCACCAAGAACACCGAGAACCGCCGCAAGCCCACCCCCCAGGGCAATAAGCAGAAGTTCACCCAGCGCGGCCAGCGCCAGCGCCAGCAGTTCCAGAAGGGCAAGCGTGAGACCGAGTTCGAGCGTCTGCAGCGCATCCAGCTGGAAAAGGCCCGCAATGCGCAGCTGAAGGTCCTCATCCCCGATGAGATCACCGTCGGTGAGCTGGCTGCCCGCCTGAAGCAGCAGGCCGGCAAGGTCATCGCCAAGTTCATGCAGATGGGCGAGATGCACGCCATCAACGACGTCATCGATTTCGATACCGCCGCTCTGGTGGCCGAGGAGTTCCACGCCAAGGTCGAGAAGGAAGTCCACGTCACCATCGAGGAGCGCCTGTTCACCCAGGAGGAGGATTCTCAGGACGATCTCGTCACCCGTCCCCCGGTCGTCTGCGTCATGGGCCACGTTGACCACGGCAAGACCAGTATCCTGGACGCGATCCGCAAGACCAACGTCACCGCAGGCGAGGCCGGCGGCATCACCCAGGCCATCGGTGCATATCAGGTCAAGGTCAACGACAGCCTCATCACCTTCCTCGATACCCCGGGCCACGAGGCATTCACCTCCATGCGCGCCCGCGGTGCCAACATGACCGATATTGCAGTTCTGGTCGTCGCCGCCGATGACGGCATCATGCCCCAGACGGTCGAGTCCATCAACCACGCCAAGGCTGCAAACGTCAAGCTCATCGTGGCCATGAACAAGATGGATAAGCCCACTGCCAACCCCGAGCGCGTGATGGAGGGCCTGACCAAGTACGGCATCATCACCGAGGACTGGGGCGGCGACGTCGCCTGCATCCCCGTCTCTGCTCTGACCGGCATGGGCATCAACGACCTGCTGGAGCGCATCGCTCTGGAAGCCGAGGTCATGGAGCTGAAGGCTAATCCCAACCGCCGTGCCAAGGGCGCTGTTGTCGAGGCTCGTCTGGACAAGGGCCAGGGCCCCATCGCTACTATTCTGGTGCAGAACGGCACCCTCCACTCCGGCGACGTCATCATCGCCGGTACCGCCGTGGGCCGTGTGCGTACCATGCGCAGCGACAAGGGCATTCTGCTGAACGACGCCGGCCCCTCCACCCCTGTGGAGATCACCGGTCTGACCGCTGTGCCTGAGGCCGGCGACCTGTTCGAGGCCGTCGAGGACGAGCGTCTGGCCCGTGAGCTGGCCGAGCAGCGCATCGCTGCCGCCAAGGAGAAGCAGTTCTCCTCCTTCCAGAAGGTCACGCTGGATAACCTGTTCAGCCAGATGGCTCAGAACGATATGAAGGAGCTGGCCATCGTCGTTAAGGCTGACGTGCAGGGCTCCGCCGAGGCCGTCAAGCAGAGCCTCGAGAAGATCTCCAACGACGAGGTCCGCGTCCGCGTCATCCACGCCGGTGTCGGTGCCATCAGCAAGTCCGACGTTGACCTGGCCGACGCATCCAACGCCATCATCATCGGCTTCAACGTCCGCCCCGACAACGTGGCGAAGGAAGAGGCCGCTGCCACCAAGGTCGAGATGCGTATGTACCGCGTCATCTATGACGCCATCAACGACGTCACCGACGCTATGAAGGGTATGCTGGCTCCCAAGTTCCGCGAGGTGTCTCTGGGCGAGCTGCAGGTCCGTCAGGTCTACAAGATCTCCAACGTCGGCACCGTCGCAGGCTGCCGTGTCACCAGCGGCAAGATCACCCGCGACAGCAAGGTGCGTGTCGTCCGTGACGGCATCGTCATCACGGAGGACGAGATCGCATCTCTGAAGCGCTTCAAGGACGACGCCAAGGAAGTGGCCGAGGGCTACGAGTGCGGCGTCACTCTGGCGAAGTTTGCCGACGTCAAGGAAGGCGACGTCTACGAGGCCTTCAAGATGGAAGAATACCGCGACTAAGAGTTGAAGCTGCTGTTATCACCGCCCCCGGGCGGTGATAACGGGCTTTTCAGAGGAGAAACTATGTCTCAGAAAAATATGGGCCGTCTGGCGCAGGACATGAAGCGTGAGCTCATCGCCATCATCGGACGGCTGAAAGACCCGCGGCTGGAGGGCGGTCTGCTGACCGTCACCCGGCTGGATGTGACGCCCGACCTGGACGTGGCGAAGGTCTATGTGAGCGTGATGGGCCGTGAGGACGGCCCCAAGCCCGCCATCGAGGCCCTGAACCGCGCCGCAGGCCATGTGCGCACTGAAGTGAGCAAGAAAATGCACATCCGCAAGGCACCCCGCTTCATCTTTGTGGAGGACGACGGTGCCGCCTATGCAGCCCACATCAACGAGCTGCTCCGCACGCTGAATGTGAACGGCGACGCTGAGGACTCTCAGCCCGCCGAGACCGAGGAATAAATCCAGCGCTGCGGAAAGGATGGATCCATCAAATGACAGAACAGCTCAATGTGCAGCAGATGGCCGAGCGCCTCTGTGCTGCGGACAACATTCTGGTCCTGTGTCATAAAAACCCGGACGGCGACACCATCGGCTGCGGCAGCGCCCTCTGCCACGCGCTCAAGGCGCTGGGCAAGACGGCAGCTGTCCTCTGCTCCGATGCAGTGCCTTCCCGCTACAGCTTTACTGCACCGGTGCCGTTCCGGGGCGAGTTTGAGCCCAAGACCGTTGTGGCCGTGGATGTTGCCAGCGTGCAGCTCTTTGGCGAAAACAACGGTGTGCCGCAGTATACCCGCCACGTCGATCTCTGCATCGACCACCACACGGGCAACAGCGGCTATGCGGATTTCACCCTGCTGGACGGCAATGCGGCCGCAGCGGCAGAGCTTCTGTATGAGGTCATCAGCGAGATGGGCGTGGAGATCACCCCCCTCATCGCCAACTGCCTCTACACCGGCCTCGCTACGGACACCGGCTGCTTCCGGTTCTCTTCCACCACTGCCAACACCCATCTTGTGGCTGCAAAGCTCATTCTGGCTGGTGCGCAGGTGGAGGAGCTGAACACCCTGCTCTTCGACACCAAACCCCGGGAGCGGATGGAGGCGGAGCGTATCGCCCGCAACCATCTGGAATATCATCTTGAGGGCCGCTGCGCCCTGATGTATCTGACCCGGGACGAGATAGAGCAGAGCGGCGTGGATCCGGCTGACCTGGAAGAGCTGACCAGCCTGCCCATCAGCATCGAGGGGGTCAAAGTGGGCCTGCTGCTCCGTCAGCAGCCCGGCGGCAGCTACCGCATCAGCGTGCGCGCCGCCAAGGGCGTGGACGCCTGCGCCATCGCACGGCGTCTGGGCGGCGGCGGCCACACCCGCGCAGCGGGCTGTGAGCTGCTGGGCAACCTCGACAACGCCAAGAGCGCCATTCTGGCCGAAGTGGAGGCGGAACTCGACCGCCCCGAGACGCAGGAGGAAAGCTGATGCAGGGCATCCTTATCGTAGATAAGCCGATGGAGTGGACCAGCTTTGACGTCATCGCCAAGCTGCGCGGCATCCTCGGCACCCGCAAGCTGGGCCACAGCGGTACGCTGGACCCCATGGCCACCGGCGTTCTGCCGGTGTTCTGCGGCGGGGCCAGCAAGGCTGTGGACCTTCAGCTCGACCACACCAAGACCTACTGCGCCCGGCTGCGGCTGGGGATGCAGACCGACACCGGCGACATCACCGGCACCGTGCTGGAAACGGCCCCGGTGACGGCGGGGGAGAAGGAGCTGCTGGCTGTTCTGCCCCGGTTCCTCGGCCCCCAGATGCAGACGCCGCCCATGTACTCGGCTGTTAAGATCAACGGCCAGCCCCTTTATAAGCTGGCCCGCGAGGGCGTCACGGTGGAGCGGAAGGCCCGTCCCATCGAAATACTGGACATCCGGTACGGCGGCAGCCCGGTAGAGAACGAATACGTCCTCACCGTCCGCTGCTCCAAGGGAACGTATATCCGCACTCTGTTGGAGGACATTGCCGCCGCTATGGGCCAGAAAGGCACCATGAGCGCTTTGCGCCGCACGACGGCGGGTGTCTACACCGAGGCCGACGCCCACACGCTGGAAGAGATACAGGCGGCAAAGGACGCAGGCCCCGAGGCACTGCAGGCTTTGATGCTGCCGGTGGAGAGCGTGTTCGAGAGCCTGCCTCTGCTGGTGGCAGAGCCGAGGGTGGAGCAGCACCTGTACAACGGCTGCCCCACCAGCCGCTACCCGGCGGCAGATGGCCGCTACCGTGTCCGCAATGCCGAGGGCCAGTTCCTGGGTCTTGCGAACATCACCGGCGGCGTGCTCAAGGTCGAAAAACTCTTTGTAGAGAGGAATTAAAGAACATTCATGCAGATCTATTCACAGCTTGCGCCGCTTGCGCTGGGCGGTGCCCACGGCTCTGCTGTGGCAATGGGCTTTTTTGACGGCATCCACATCGGCCACCGCGCGGTCATCAATGGCGCAGTGGAGTGGGCCAGGGCCCACGGCGCGGCACCGGCGGTGTTCACCTTCCGCCTGCCCACCGAAAACAAGATGAAGGGCAAGCGCCTGCTCTCCACCGAGGACAAGCACGCCCTCATCGCCAGCCTCGGCGTGGAGCACTATCTCTGCCCCGATTTCGAGGAGATCAAGGCCATGACGCCGGAGCAGTTCGTGCTGGGCATCATCCGGGACTGCAACGCCCGGGCGCTGTTCTGCGGCGAGAACTTCACCTTCGGGGCCAGGGCGGCAGGCACACCGGAGCTGCTGCGTCAGCTCTGCGAGCCGCTGGGCGTGGAGGTCGTCGTCCTGCCGATGGCACAGTTTGAGGAGAAGCCCGTTTCCTCCACCCGCATCCGCACCGCGCTGGAAGGCGGTGACATCCCGGCGGCCAATGCCATGCTGGGGATGCCCTACGCCATCCGCTTCACGGTGCATCACGGGGCGGGCCTTGGCCGGACGCTGGGCGTGCCGACAATCAATCAGCTCTACCCGCAGGGCTTCCAGCTGCCCCGGTACGGCATCTATATCACCCGCACCAGGATAGGGGACAGGTGGTATCCCTCGGCCACCGGCCTTGGCACCCGGCCCACCGTCAACAGCGACGAGAGCAAGGTGACCTGCGAGACCTTCATCCCGGGCTTTACCGGCGACCTTTACGGCACCGACCCGGTGGTGGAGTTCCACGCCTACCTCAGCCCCAGCAAAAAGTTCAACACGCTGGATGAGCTGCGCGAGTGCATCGACCACGCAGCCCAGCGCGCGCAGGAATACTTTGCGGAGTGAACTTTATGAAAAAAACAAAACAGAAATGGTGCCTGCGCATCCTGGTCTGGCTGGTGGCGCTGCTGGTCCTTCTGGGGGTGGCAGACTCCTGCCGTGTTCAGGAAGACCCCCACCGCACACTGGTGCAGGGCAGTCTGCAGGAACTGAACGACAGCTGGACGCTGGAAACAGACCAGCAGGCCGTGTATGACATTCCGGAAAGCATGGGGGAAAGCCTGATGCTGAGCATCCGCAGCACGAAGCAGAAGTTCAGCCTCGGGCTGCGGACAGCGGACGGTCAGGAGACGGTGTTCTATACCTACGACCCGGGCAGCGGCCCGGCAGAGATGCGGCTCTTTGCTGCTCTGCCGGAGGGCGCGGCCGGAAAGACGCTGGTGCTCCGCTGTGCGGAGCCGTCGGCCCTCAGCGCGATGCTGAGCAGCGAGTCGGTGCTGGCCACCCAGACGAAACTGAGCAGCTATTATTTCAGGCGCAGCCTTTACGCGCTGGTGTTCTTCCTGCTCTGCGTCCTCTGCGCCGTGGAGCTTGGCGTTCTGATGGTGACGATGCGCAGCATCTTCACTCCGGAGGTCTGCCATCAGACCCGGGTGCTGATCGGGCTGATGCTGGACGCCGGCATCTGGATACTGACCGATTCCGAGCTGCTGGCACTGGTGACGGACAGGGCGAATCTCGTCGTGTTCGTCTCGCTGGTCACCTTCAGCCTCACAGCGCCTTTCACGCTGGAATTCGTCCGCTGTACCATAAGGAATGATGGCTGGCTCATCCGCCTCCCGCAGATGGCTGCGCTGGTACTGCTGGCAGCAGATGCTGCGGGTTGGCTGCTGGCCGGACAGCCCATGTTGTGGCTGCTCATGCCCATTCATATCACCGTCATTGCCAGCATTCTGGCAGCATTCCATACCCTCGTGGTCTCCTATAAAAAGAACCACAGCGGCGAGGTGAGGAACATCCTGCTGGCTTTCGGCGTGCTGGCAGCGGGTGCTCTGCTTGCGCTGGCGACCTTCTACAGCGGCTACCGGGGCCGGACTTACGCCGTGTGCTACTGCGCCGGTCTGCTGGGATTTCTGGTGATGCTGGGCCGCATCGTGCTCCACCGCATCCGGCAGGCCATCAACGAACAGGCCCAGCTGGAAAACTACAAGAAGCTGGCCTACGCCGACTCGCTGACCGGGCTTTTCAACTATACGGCCTTCAAATATATGAAGTCCCGCTGGCCCGAGCGCACGGACTGGACCTACATCGTTATGGACGTCAACTGGCTCAAGCAGACCAACGACCAATACGGCCACCGTGCCGGTGACGAACTGCTCTGCTGTGCGGCCCGCTGCATCCGGGAGGCCTTTTACCGGGCCGAGGACTGCTTCCGCATCGGCGGCGACGAGTTCGCGGTCATTGCGGCTGCGACGGATGAGGAGGCTGTGAAGGCAGCAGTCGAAACGCTCCGGCGGCTGTGCGCGGAGTGGGATGCGAAGGAAGAGTATCCCGTCTCCATCGCAGTGGGCTATGCCATGCAGGCAGGCCGCACCATGACGGCGGACGAGCTGTTCATGGAGGCCGATGCTGCGATGTATCAGAACAAAGCCGAGATCAAAAAGGCTGTGGGCGGCATCAGCCGCTGAATAAAACAAGAACGCACCTCACCGATGAAAGCCATCGGTGAGGTGCGTTTTTGCTTCGTCAGAAGGAGAGGCCGGAAAAATAGAGGTGCTCCACCGTTTCCTTTTCGGCGGCGGAGAGGGATGTGTCTGCGGCCATGGCGGCGCGGATACTTTCCTGGGTATCTGGGCAGGAGTTGAGGGTGATGCAGGCTGTTTCGCTGTCGGCATCGAAGTGGAGGGCAGCGCGGTCTTGCGGCGTCCAGGCGTCCCAGCCCGGGGAACCGCTGGTCATGAAGCCGGCAAGCGCCTGCTTCAGCCGGGCCGAAAGGGCCTGCGCACCTGCCGAAGACAAATCAGCACAGGCAGAATAGCTGCTTTCGGACGAGAAGAGCGCCAGCGGCAGGCCGTGGAAGGAGCCGAGGCCCGGAATAGTCGTCTGACTGTCGGCTCCGCCGTAGTCGATGAGGCCAAGCCAGACCGGAGCACTGCCGCCCAGCGCTTCGGCGACAGCTTCGGTGCTGCTCCAGCGGCAGAGGGCTGAGCCGTATTTTACGGCATAGGCCCGGGCCGCGCTGGAAGCGGGCCGCAGGTCGTCCCGGACAAAGCCGCTGAATTCGGTGGCGCTGCTGAGCAGCAGGAGGGGGATAGCACTCCGGGCGCCCCGGGAGAGCACCACATCGTCTGCGTAAAGGATAGCTGGTTTGCCGAGGGCCGCAATGCGGGCCGGTTCGAGGCCGCAGAGCCATTCCCGGACGTCCGCCCCCGGCGTCAGCAGCCATTCGGCGGCGGAAGCCGTGTCAGCGAACCGCCCGTCTTCCACGGCCAGCGGCGCGAAATTTTCGGCCAGCTTCTGGGCGGCGGCGTCCGGGTCGGCGAAGGACAGCCCGCCGGAGATGGCGACGGCCTTCTGGAAGCGCCCGCGGAAGAGCGGGCTGCCCGCAAGGGCCGCTGCCATCCGCCCGCCGTCAGAGAAGCCGCAAAGGGTGATGTTGTCGGCATCGCCGCCGAAGCGGCGGATGTTGTCCCGCACCCAGTCCAGCGCCCGGGCGATGTCCAGCAGAGCAAAGTTTCCGGTGGCGTCCGGGTCTGCAGTGAGGGCGGGCAGGCAGTTCCATCCGAACAGCCCCAGCCGGTAGTTGAGCGCGACAAAGACGCAGCCCGCGTCCCGCACGAGTTCGCTGCCGGGCAGCTCGAGAGATGAGCCTGTGGCGGCGCTGCCGTGCAGATAGACGAGGACGGGCCGCTTTTTGGCCTCGGCGGAAGAATAAATGTCCAGTGTCAGGCAGTCCTCGGTGCCGAGGGGGAACGTGGTGTACTGGTAGGCCGCCGGGGCGGGGCTGGTGCAGTCCCGCACTGTGTGCCAGCAGGCGGGCTCCTGCGGCGCTGTCCAACGGCTTTCGCCCGTGGGCGCGGCACCGTAGGGGATGCCGTACCAGCAGAGCAGGCCGTTTTCGCCCTCTCTGCCCTTCACCGGGCCGTACTGGGTCTGGCAGAGAGGAGAGACAGGGGAGAACAGGCCGTTTTCGGTTTCAGAAAAAGCTGCATCAGCCGGGAGGAGCGGGCTTGAAAGAACCGCTGCGGCGGCTGCGCTTCCTTTGAGGAAGCTGCGGCGGGAAAAGCAATGTGTCATTTGATCTACCTCTTTATTACAATAGACAGATTATAACATGATTTGACAGGAAAACAACATCCTCATTTTTGCGGATCTGTAAAAATTTTTCTTGCTTTTTACGTTGGTTTCTGTTATACTAGCCCTGTTACCGCGATACGGGGCTGGGAGTATGCCCACTCGGGAGTACCGTTTTCCCGCTGCTGTGTCGCTGGCAAATAAAAATTTTATAAAGAGGTACTGTTACTATGAACAAGCAGGAAGTTATGGCCAAAGTCGCTCTGACCGAGAAGGACACTGGCTCTCCCGAAGTGCAGGTCGCTCTGCTGACCGCTCACATCAACGAGCTGAACGAGCACCTGAAGAAGAACCCGAACGATCACCACAGCCGCCGCGGCCTGATGAAGATGGTTGGCCGCCGCCGCAATCTGCTGGCTTATCTCCAGAAGAAGGACATCGAGCGTTACCGTGCTCTGATCGCAACTCTGGGTCTGCGTAAGTAATAGAAAACAGAGGGCAGGTACCGCAAAGGGTGCCTGCCCTTTGCTCTTTTATGTTGGATTTTCCCTTGTATCCCAGGCACTGGAACAAATAGGCCGCCGCTGCGTGTTGCAGCAGTAAATCGAACGCCTGTGTGAAGCGGCACGGACGCTGGATTTATTGCTATGATGCGCGGCGGGCAGCCTTTTGGAATATCAAACGGACATAAGGAGGCAAACCAAATGGCAATCGAATTTGGTTCCCGCAAAGAAAACTTTGACAACTTCAAAGTTTACGAGACTACGCTGGCAGGCCGCCCCTTCAAGGTGGAGATGGGCAAGATGTGCGGCTTGTCCAACGCAAGCGCCCTCATCCGCTACGGCGAGACCTGCGTGATGTGCAACGTGGTCATGAGCCCCAAGCCCCGCGAGGGCGTCGATTTCTTCCCCCTGAACGTGGAGTACGAGGAAAAGCTCTACGCCGCAGGCCGCATCCCCGGCAGCTTCATGCGCCGTGAGGGCCGCCCCGGCGAGCGCGCCATCCTGACCAGCCGCGTCGTGGACCGTCCCATGCGCCCGCTGTTCCCGAAGGAGATGCGCAACGACGTCTGCATCACCATGACTGTCATGAGCCTGGACCCCGACTGCAGCCCTGAGATCGCCGGCATGATCGGCGCTTCTCTGGTCACCGCGGTGTCCGAGATCCCCTGGAACGGCCCCATCGGCGGCGTGCAGGTGGGTCTGGTGGACGGCGAGATCGTCCTGAACCCCACCCAGGAGCAGCGCAAGAAGAGCGACCTGGCCCTGACCGTCGCCGCCACCATGGACAAGATCGTCATGATCGAGGCCGGTGCCAATGAGGTCGATGAGGACACCATGCTGAACGCCATCAAGGCCGCTCACGTGGAGATCAAGAAGATCATCACCTTCATCAACAGCATCGTGGCCGAGCGCGGCAAGCCGAAGATCGATTTCCAGGTCGTGGGCCTCGATATGGACGTGTTCCACGCTATTAAGGAGAAGTATCTCGACGACTTCAAGGCCGCCATGGATACCGACGACAAGAATGTGCGTGATGCCGCCCTGCTGCCCATCATGGACAAGATCGCCGAGGAGTACCCTGACCTGACCGAGGCCGACCTCGACCTCGTCAGCTACAAGATGCAGAAGTACGTCGTCCGCCGCTGGCTGCTGGACGAGGGCAAGCGCGTGGACGGCCGCGGCATCAACGAGATCCGCCCGCTGGCCGCAGAAGTCGGCATCCTGCCCCGTGTGCATGGCTCCGGTATGTTCACCCGCGGCCAGACTCAGGTGCTCACCACCTGCACCCTCGGCGGCACCAAGGACAACCAGCTCATGGATGACCTGACCGACGAGCAGACCAAGCGCTACATCCATCACTACAATTTCCCGCCGTACTCCGTCGGCGAGGCCCGCGCACCCCGCAGCCCCGGCCGCCGCGAGATCGGCCACGGCGCACTGGCTGAGCGCGCTCTCGTGCCTGTGCTGCCCTCTCTGGAAGAGTTCCCCTACACCATCCGCTGCGTGTCTGAGGTCCTCTCTTCCAACGGCTCCACCTCTCAGGCTTCCATCTGCGGCTCCACGCTGGCTCTGATGGACGCAGGCGTCCCCATCAAGGCTCCTGTCGCCGGTATCTCCTGCGGCCTCATCACTGAGGGCGACCGCTGGATGACCATGCTGGACATTCAGGGCGTGGAGGACTTCCACGGCGATATGGACTTCAAGGTCGGCGGCACCCGCAAGGGCATCACCGCCATCCAGATGGATATTAAGATCGACGGCCTGACCTACGACATCATTGCCGAGGCCTTCGAGAAGTGCCGCAAGGGCCGTCTGTACATCCTCAATGAGATCATCAAGCCCGTCATCGCAGAGCCCCGCCGCGAGCTGAGCCGCTGGGCCCCCAAGATGTTCAGCATGATGATCCCCACCGATAAGATCAAGGACGTCATCGGCAAGGGCGGCAAGGTCATTCAGGACATCTGCGCCACCTGCAACTGCAAGATCGACGTGCAGGAGGACGGCCACGTCTTTGTCTCTGCTGTGGACCAGGAGGACGCAAAGCGCGCCATCTTCACCATCAGGACCATCGTGGAAGACCCCGAGATCGGTGCCATCTACAAGGGCAAGGTCACCCGTCTGATGAACTTTGGTGCCTTCGTCGAGATCGCTCCGGGCAAGGAGGGCCTCGTCCACATCTCCAAGCTGGACACCAAGCGTGTCGAGCGCGTGGAAGATGTTGTTGCTGTGGGTGATGCCATCGTCGTCAAGGTGACGGACATCGACCAGCAGGGCCGCATCAACCTGAGCCGCCGCGACGCCATTCTGGCTCTCGAAGCCAAGAAGGCACAGCAGGAGCAGGGCTGATAGATAGCTTCTGAATATGCCCCCGCGCACACAGCGCGGGGGCATATTTTGTCTCATGGGCGAAGGATCTTCAATTCCCTACTGAAAAAGTTTGTTTTAGGGGGTTGACAAATCCCGTCGAGGCGAGTACAATAAACGCAATATCACTAAAATGGCTGTGAAGAGAAGAGTAAGCTTTCGCATGAGCCTTACCAGAGAGCCCGGCAGGTGGAAAAGGGCAGGAAACAGGGAGCCGAAAATGGTCTCGGAGCTGCGCGGACGAAGAGCAAGAGCACTAGTCCGCGACGGGTGCGCCCGTTAAAGCGTCCGGCTGTAAGCAGGAAAAATTCTGCCGCAGTTTTGAGGCAGTGTCCGCGAGGATGCTGTGAACCAAGGTGGTACCACGGAAGTTTCAGGCCTCCGTCCTTGTGCAGCGCATGGCTGGCAGGGACGGAGGCTTTTTTGATGCTTCCGTTCAAGGCGGGCGCGGACTGTGCCGCGCCGCCGCTGTACATTATATCCAATAATAGAGAGGGAAAAAACTATGATTACTCGTCGTGATTTTCTGAAAGTTACCGGTGTCGCAGCCGCTGCTGCTGCCCTGACCGCCTGCGGCGGCTCTTCTTCCACCGCAAGCTCTGCTGCTTCCAGCACTGCCGCTTCTTCTGAGGCTGCTTCCGCTGCAGCAAAGCTGGACAAGGTGAAGGTCGCTGTCCCCAACGACACCACCAACGAGGCCCGCGCTCTGACCCTGCTGGAGAAGAACGGCTTCTTCAAGCTGAAGGCTGACGCCGGCCTGACCGCCACCAAGAACGACATCGAGGAGAACCCCCTGAACGTCACCGTCGATGAGGTCGAGGCTGCTCAGGTCCCCAACGTCCTGCAGGACGAGGACTACGCTGTCATCAACTCCAACTACGCCATCTCCGCTGGTCTGGACCCCATGACCGACGCTCTGGCAATGGAGGACGGCTCTTCTGCTTACGTCAATGTTCTGGTCTGCAAGGAGGGCAACGAGAACGAGCCCAAGATCAAGGCCCTCGTCGCCGCTCTGCAGAGCCAGCAGGTCAAGGACTTCATGGATGAGAACTACAAGGGCGCTGTCGTCTCCGTCGTCGAGACCCCGACCGATGGCTATGACTCTTCCATCGACTACGATGCACTGAACGGCGAGACCGTCAGCTGCGCTGCTACTCCCGCTCCCCACTGCGAGGTCCTGGAGGTCTGCAAGGACATTCTGGCCGCTAAGGGCATCACTCTGGACATCCAGGAGTACGACGACTATGTGATCCCCAACACCATCGTCGAGGACGGCCAGTGCGACACCAACTACTTCCAGCATCAGCCGTATCTGGATAACTTCAACGAGGAGAAGGGTACCCATCTGGTGACCGTCGCCGGCATCCACGTCGAGCCCATGGGCATCTACGGCGGCAAGCAGGACAGCCTGGCACCTATCGTGGGCTGAGCTTTACCAACTAAGGAGTAAATCGTGATCGAGATCAAACACCTTTCCAAGACCTTCCAGATGAAGGACGGCGCGGTGAATGCGCTGAAGAACATCGACCTGACCATCCCCGATGGCTCCATCTACGGCATCATCGGTATGTCGGGCGCGGGCAAATCCACGCTGGTGCGCTGCATCAATCTGCTGGAGCGCCCCACCGAGGGCAGTGTCGTCATCGACGGGACCGCGATGGAGACCCTGTCTCCCGCAGCCCTGCGTGAGCGCCGCCGCGACATCACCATGATCTTCCAGCAGTTCAATCTGCTGATGCAGCGCAGCTGCCTGAAGAACATCTGCTTCCCGATGGAGCTTGCGGGCGTGAAGAAGGCCGATGCCGAAAAGCGCGCCAGAGAGCTGCTGGAAATGGTGGGCCTGCCCGATAAGGCCAACGCCTACCCGGCCCAGCTCTCCGGCGGCCAGAAGCAGCGCATCGCCATTGCCCGTGCGCTGGCCACCAACCCCAAAGTCCTGCTCTGCGATGAGGCCACCAGTGCGCTGGACCCCAACACGACCCACGCCATCCTGACCCTCATCAAGGACATCAACAAGAAGCTGGGCATCACCGTGGTGGTCATCACCCACCAGATGAGCGTCGTGGAAGAGATCTGCGACTCCGTCGCCATTCTGGACGGCGGCGTGGTCGTGGAGCAGGGTGAGGTGCGCGAGATCTTTGCGAATCCCAAGACGGCTGCGGCCAGGCGCCTTGTCGCCCCCAACGGCGGCAGCGCAGCCCGCGACCTCTCGAGTTTTGCGCCCGACGATCACGTGGTCCGTGTTACGTTCAATGGTTCGTCCGCCGCAAAGCCGCTGGTGGCGAGCCTTGCTGCGGAGAAGGGCATCCTCGTGTCTGTGCTCAGCGCCGACACCCGCGATCTGAGCGGCCAGTGCTACGGCTCCATGCTGCTCAAACTTCCCCGCGATACCGAACAGGCAAAGCAGGCTGCGGCCTATATGCGCAGCCAGAATGGTGTGACCGTTGAGGAGGTGACCGGAGAATGAGCTTTGCAGATTATGGCTTCGCCATTTGGGAGACGTTCTACGTGACCGTCCTCTCCACGGCATTTTCTCTGGTTCTTGGCCTGCCGCTGGGCGTTCTGCTGGTGGCTGGCGATAAGGACGGCGTCCTGCCCCTGCCGGGCTGGCTGATGCACATCCTGAACATCGTCATCAACATCCTGCGCAGCGTGCCGTTCCTGATTTTGATGATCTGCGTCTTCCCGCTGACCCGTGCCATTGTGGGCACCACCGTCGGCACCAAGGCCACCATCGTTCCGCTGGTGGTCGCGGCCTTCCCCTTCGTGGCCCGTCTGGTGGAGACCAGTCTGCGTGAGCTGGACGAGGGCGTCGTGGAAGCTGCCCAGAGCATGGGCGCGACTCCCTTCCAGATCATCACCAAGGTCATGATCCCCGAGTGCCTGCCCGGCCTCATTTCCAGCATGACCACTGCCCTGACGACCATCCTCGGCTACTCGGCCATGTCCGGCGTCATCGGCGGCGGCGGTCTGGGCAAGATCGCTCTGTCCTACGGCTACTACCGCTACCAGACCAACATCATGATCGTCTGCGTCGTGCTGCTGGTGCTCATGGTGCAGGTGTTCCAGACCGTCGGTACCTTCTGGGCGACCAGGAGCGATAAGCGGCTGAGAAAGTAAGTTTCTGCTTCCTGCAGGGAATAAAATTTAACGAATCGATTCCCCGCAGGAGGCTCATGCTCCTGCGGGGAATTGTGCTATACAGATAAACCCAGTAAAGGAGTATGTTGCAATGAACCGTGATACCATCTGCGTGCAGGGCGGCTACACCCCCGGCAACGGCGAACCCCGCCAGATCCCCATCATCCAGTCCACTACGTTCAAGTACGCTACCAGCGAGGACATGGGCAAGCTGTTCGACCTCGAGGCCGACGGCTACTTCTACTCCCGCCTGCAGAACCCCACCTGCGATATGGTGGCGAAAAAGATCTGCGAGCTGGAAGGCGGCACCGCCGCCATGCTGACGTCCAGCGGTCAGGCCGCCAACTTCTTTGCGCTGTTCAATCTCTGCGAGGCAGGCGACCACATCGTGGCGTCCAGCACCATCTACGGCGGCACCTTCAACCTCATCTCCGTCACCATGAAGAAGATGGGCATTACCGCCACCTTCGTAGACCCGCTGTGCAGCGAGGAAGAGCTGGATGCCGCCTTCCGGCCCAACACCAAGGTCGTGTTTGGTGAGACCATCGCCAACCCTGCCCTCACCGTGCTGGACATCGAAAAGTTCGCCAAGGCCGCACACGCCCACGGCGTACCGCTCATCGTGGACAACACCTTCCCCACGCCGGTCAACTGCCGCCCCTTCGAGTGGGGCGCCGACATCGTGACCCATTCCACCACCAAGTATATGGACGGCCATGGCGCTGTGCTGGGCGGTGCCATCGTGGACAGCGGCAAGTTCGACTGGATGGCCCACGCCGACAAGTTCCCCGGCCTGTGTACTCCCGATGAGAGCTATCATGGCATCACCTACGCGGAGCGCTTCGGCAAAGAGGGGGCTTTCATCACCAAGGCCACCGCACAGCTCATGCGCGACTTCGGCTCGATGCAGTCCCCCATGAACGCCTATATGCTGAACCTCGGCCTTGAGAGCCTCCACGTCCGGATGCAGCGCCACTGCGCCAACGGCATGGCCGTCGCAAAGTTCCTTGAGGCTCACCCCAAGGTGGCTTACGTCAACTACTGCGGCCTCGAGTCCAGCCCCTACCATGCACTGGCCGAGAAGTATCTGCCGAACGGCAGCTGCGGCGTCGTTTCCTTCGGCCTGGCCGGCGGCCGCGAAGCCGCCAGCACCTTTATGAAGGAGCTGAAGCTTGCCGCCATTGAGACCCACGTTGCCGATGCCCGCACCTGCTGCCTGAACCCGGCTTCCAGCACCCATCGCCAGATGAACGACGAGCAGCTGGCCGCTGCCGGTGTGCCTGCTGAGCTGGTGCGGATGAGCTGCGGCCTCGAGAGCAGCGAAGACCTCATCGCCGATATTGCACAGGCGCTGGATAAGATTTAAGAAACACGGTCAGCGCCATCTGCCGGTTTCGGCCCCTTCCCGTGAAAAAAGCGTCTCCGGATGCAGATAAAAACTTCCCGCTAAAACCGTCAAAAGGAGCAACGATGCTATGCCGCTGATCATCCCCAAGACTCTTCCCGCCTACGATGCCCTCTACGAAGAAAACGTCTTCGTCATGCACCGGGAACGGGCGCTCTCCCAGCACATCCGTCCGCTGGAGATCCTCATCCTGAACCTCATGCCGACCAAGATCGCCACCGAGACCCAGATCGCCCGCCTGCTGGCCAATACGCCCATTCAGGTCCACATGACCCTGCTGCAGACGGCCAGCCATGCGGCGACCCATGTCTCTGCGGCCCACCTCGAGGCGTTTTATAAGACCTTCGATGAGGTGAAGAACAACCGCTACGACGGCATGATCATCACCGGTGCGCCTGTGGAGAAAATAGACTTTGAACAGGTGGACTACTGGCAGGAGCTGTGCGAGATCATGGACTTCAGTGAGACGAACGTCTACTCCACCCTTCATGTCTGCTGGGGCGCACAGGCGGGACTTTATTACCACTATGGCATCCGCAAGCAGCTTCTCGACCAGAAGATGTTCGGCGTCTTCGAGCATAAAGTCACCCGTCCCTCGAACCCGCTGGTGCGCGGCTTCGATGAGGTGTTCTACGCCCCTCACAGCCGCCACACCGGCATCAGCCGGGAGGATGTGCTGAACTGCAAGGCTCTGCGCATCCTCGCCGAGAGCGATGAGGCCGGCCCCTTCCTGATGAGTACCGAGAATGGACGGCAGATCTTCGTCACCGGCCACCCGGAGTACGACAAGTACACGCTGGACGCCGAGTACAAGCGGGATGTCGGCAAGGGCCTGCCCATCGCGGTGCCGAAGAACTATTACCCCAACGACGACCCCGAGCAGCCGCCTCTCTTCCGCTGGCGTGCTCACGCACACCTGCTGTATGAGAACTGGCTGAACTACTACGTCTACCAGAATACGCCCTACGACCTGGGCGCGATCAGCAAGGTGGAGCACGAGGAAGAATAAAATCAGCCCTCTCCGTCTGGTGAGGAGGGGGCATTTTTGCAAGGAGAATACTTATGGGAATCGAAGCAAAATGGAAGAGCCGGGGCATCCGGGTAGGCAAACTGCCCTGCGGGCCGCTGGACAAGATAAGCGATGTGCCGGGCGTGACGGTGGGCCACTGCACACTGGCGGACGGCGAGGTCCAGACCGGCGTGACCGCGCTGCTGCCCCATCAGGGCGATATTTTCCACGATAAAGTGATGGCGGCCAGCCATGTCATCAACGGCTTCGGCAAGACCACCGGCCTTGTCCAGATCGACGAGCTGGGAACGCTGGAAACGCCCATCCTCTTCACCAATACCCTCAGCGTAGGCACTGTGGAGACAGCGCTGGTGAAGTATATGCTGGATAAGAACCCCGACATCTGCGAGACCACCGGCAGCGTCAACCCGGTGGTCTGCGAGTGCAACGACAGCGGCCTCAACGACATCCGGGGCCTCCACGTCACAGAAGAAAACGTGAGGGCCGCGCTGGCCGACTGCCGCGCCGATTTCGCCGAGGGCGCTGTGGGCGCGGGCCGGGGAATGCGCTGCCACGGCCTGAAGGGCGGCATTGGCTCGGCCTCCCGTGTGGTGGAGCTGGACGGAAAACAGTACACCATCGGTGCGCTGGTGCTCTCCAACCACGCCGTCTTCGATGACCTCGTAGTGGCAGGCACCCCCATCCAAAGCTTGCTGGACGCCCACATCCCGCCCCACGAGGACAAGGGCTCCATCATCACGGTGCTGGCAACGGACATCCCCTTGAGTGAGCGCCAGCTGCGGCGGCTCTGCCACCGGGCGCTGGTGGGCCTGTCCCGCACCGGCTCTTTCTGCGGCAACGGCTCCGGTGAGATCGTCATTGCCTTCACCACCGCCAACCGGGTGCCGCACTACTCCGAAAAGGCCATTCTGCCGATGGGTATGGTCCACGACGACGCCATCAATCCGCTGTTCCGGGCGGTGGCCGAGTGCGTGGAGGAAAGTGTGCTGAGCAGTCTGCTCCATGCCGAGACGGTCACGGGCTATCATGGCCGGACGGTCAGATGTCTGAGTGATCTGCTGAAATAAAATCGAAGCCGCGGGATGCGCAATGCATCCTGCGGCTTTTGTGATTGCAGATTGTCGAAAACTGTGTTATACTGATTTTGCTGCTTTGGCGGCAAGGCACTGCACATACGGCAGGCGGTTGGCTTACACTTCCCGAAAGGGGGTGAGGCAATGCGGATTACTTTCCATATTGGTGAGTTTACTATCACCATTATCGTGAAAAAACGCTGAACCGCCACCTCGGCAAAGGCGACGGTTCAATTTTTGAGCCATAGTTCTTGAATGAGGCTGACCGCTTGTCGCAGTGCCTTTTCTATTTTCAGTATAGTTTGTTTTACGCGAATTGTCAAGCACGGGGAAGTTATTTCCGCCGTGTTTTTTTCTTCCGCACGCTGTAGCCGAAGGTCCCCAGCTTTTTGCCCAGAGCCAGATATTCGCCGTGGCTGTAGACGATGAGTTTGGCCTTGTCGAGGCAGAGCTTACCGTTCTCGTCCAGCAGGCTCTCGTCCACGTCGCAGGCCACTACTTCGGCGAGGAAGAGGTCATGGCTGCCCAGCGGGATGACCTGCGTGACCCTGCACTCGAGGTTGACGGGGCTTTCTTCGAGGATGGGGCAGTCTGTCAGCACCGAGCCGGGGGCAGAATGGAGTTTGCAGGCCGCGAATTTATCGAAGTCCCGGCCGCTCCTGACGCCGCACCAGTCCACCGACTTCACCAGTGCCTCGGTGGGCAGGTTGATGGCAAACTGCCCGCTCTCCTTGATGAGGTGGTGGCTGTATCGCTCGGGGCGGACGCTGATGGATACCATGCTGGGCTGGGTGCAGATGGTGCCGGTCCAGCCGATGGTGATGAGGTTGGGCTTATCCAGCCCGCCGCAGGAGACCAGCACCGGCGGCTCCGGGTTCAGGAGGGTGCTGCCTTTCCAGCTCTGTTTGCTCATCCGTGATACTTCCTTTCGTAGGGAGCCCATGTGCGCTCGCTGATGATGTAGCGGGGGCGGGCCTTGGTCTCCATATAGATTTTGCCGACGTATTCGCCGATGACGCCCAGACACACCAGTTGGACGCCGCCCATGAAGCAGACGATGCAGATGGTGGAGGCCCAGCCCGCCACGGCGCTGCCCAGCACAGCCTGCACGATGGCCCAGATGACGCCGATGAAGCTGATGAGGCTGACCGCGATGCCTGCGCCGGTGATGAGGCGGATGGGCTTGTTCGACAGGCTGGTGATGCCATCGAAGGCGAGGGCCAGCATCTTGCTGAGGGGATAGTGGCTCTCGCCGGCCAGACGCTCGTGGCGCTCGTAGTAGACGGTGTCGCTGGGGTAGCCCACCAGCGGCACCATGCCCCGCAGGAAGATGTTCACCTCGCGGTAGTCGGCGAAGCTTTCCAGCACCCGGGTGCTGATGAGCCGGTAGTCGGCGTGGTTGAATACGATGTCTGCGCCCAGCGCGTTCATCACATGGTAGAAGCCCTCGGCGGTGAACCGCTTGAAGAAGGTGTCGGTGTCCCGGCGGCTGCGCACGCCGTAGACTACCTCGGCGCCGTCCAGATACTTTTTGACCATCTCATCCATGGCGTTGATGTCGTCCTGACCGTCGCAGTCGATGGAGATGGTGATGTCGCAGCTGCCGCTGTGGAGCGCCTCCATCAGCCCGGCCAGCACGGCGTTCTGGTGGCCGCGGTTCCGGCTCTGGGAGATGCCGATGAAGTGCTCATCCTCAGAGGCGAACTTCTGGATGAGGGACCAGGTGGCGTCGCGGGAGCCGTCGTTGACGAAGAGCACCCGGCTCTTCTCGCTGACAAGGCCCGCTGCGGAGAGGTCGTTTATCTTTTTCAGGAACATGGGGGCCGTGATGGGCAGTACCTGTTCTTCGTTGTAGCAGGGAATGACGATCCATAAAATCGGTTTGGACATGATGAAGTTCTCCTTCTATATAAGGCTCTCCCAAAGGGAGAGGCTGTTACAGCACCATGTGCCGCAGCGCGTCCGGTTCCAGCAGCTTGAAGCTGCTCTTATAGGTCTCGAGCAGGCCGTCCCGCTGCATCAGGCTCAGCTCCCGGGAGAGGGCGCTGCGGTCGCAGTTGAGGTAGTCGGCCAGCTGGATGCGGGAGTAGGGGACGGTGAAGGTGAGGCTGTGATGCACCTCGGCCTCGCTGAGCAGGTAGGCGCACACCTTGGCCCGCAGGCTCTTGAGCAGCAGCAGGTCTACCCGGCGGGAGAGCAGGAAGTATTTGTCGCTGATGGTGCGCACAAGGTTCTGCAGCACCCGCTGGCGGGCCGGGTCGGCCCCGGGCAGCAGAAGCTTCTCGTAAGGCACCAGCAGCACCTCGCAGGGGGCCGAGGCCACCACCGTCACCGGGCTGGAAAGGCTCGAGCCGCCCAGCACGTCGCCGAACACACCGCCCGGCCCCATCTGGCTGATGGGCAGACGCGCCCCGCTGGCGGCGGAATGATAGGCCTCGATGGCACCGGAGAGCACCACGCCCACCCGGCGGTTCGGCTGTCCGGCCAGCACGAGGGTCTCGCCCCGGCTGTAAGTGCGCAATACGGCCCCCACTTCGCCCAGCAGGACCCGGAGCGCTTCGGCTTCCAGCCCGGCGAACAGAGAGGTGGATTGTAACAGCGGAAGATAATTTTCCATACCCATTCCGTGAGGTTTTCCCCGGGCCCTCACCGCCCTTCTGCGATTCCGTTGCGTGTGCAACGGTATTTTTTCTCTTATTATAGTAAACTTGAGGGCGTAAAGCAAATGGTTTTGCAAATTTTTTGCGGGAAAATTTCTCCCAATGAAAGTGAGGAGCTGAATCCTATGAAAAAACTGACATCTCTGCTGCTGTCGCTGGTGCTGATGGTCAGTGTGCTGGCCTGCGGCGCATCGGCCAAAACGAGCACCAAAGTGCGCATCGCCGGCCTGAAAGGCCCCACCACCATGGGCCTCGTCAACCTGCTGAGCATGGAGAAGGACGGCACTGCTTCCCTCGACTATGACCTGCAGCTCTACGGCGCTGCCGATGAGATCGTGCCGAAGCTCATCAAGGGCGAACTCGATATGGCCGCTATCCCGGCCAACCTCGCCGCGACCCTCTACCAGAAGACGAACGGCGGCATCCAGGTCATGGCCGTCAACACGCTGGGCGTCCTCTACGTCGTGGAGAAGGGCAATACCGTCCACAGCTTCGCCGACCTCAAGGGCCGCACCATCCTTTCCACCGGCAAAGGCACGACGCCCGAGTACGTCCTGCGCTATCTGCTCAAGAAGAACGGCCTCGACCCCGACAAGGACGTGAAGATCGAATACTACAGCGAGGCTTCCGAGGTCACGGCCCAGATGGCCGCTGCCAAAAAGGATGCCATCGCCGTCCTGCCTCAGCCCTACGTCACCGCTGCCCAGATGAAGGACAGCGGCCTCCGCGTCGTCCTCGACCTGACCAGGGAATGGAACAGGGTCTGTGACACCCAGCTCATCACCGGCGTCACCGTGGTGCGCACCGAGTACGCAAAGCAGAACCCCAATGTCATCGCAGCTTTCCTGACCGACTACCAGAAGAGCGTCAAGGCGGCCAACGAGGACATCGACGGCACCGCCGCCCTCTGTGAGGAAGTCGGCGTGGTGGCCAAGGCTGCGATCGCCAAGAAGGCCCTGCCCAAGTGCAATATCGTCTACCGCAACGGTCAGGAGATGAAGAAAGACATCTCTGCTTACCTGCAGGTGCTCTACGATGCCTCTCCCGCCGCCGTGGGCGGCAAGCTGCCGGACGACAACTTCTACTACACCGAGCCGTCCGTCCTGCGCAAGGTCATGGCGGCGATCCGCAACTCTGCAAAGTAAGCTTTGAAACAAAGAAAACTGCCGCACAGCCGTGCGGCAGTTTTTCTTACATCAGAAGGCCCGCGCCGATGCCGATGAGGGCCGGCAGCAGCCAGCCAAAGCCGAGGCTGCTCAGGGGCAGAGCGTTCATCAAGGTGGAGAGGGGGCCGAAGGGCAGGGCAGCAGGGATGCTCTGGATGGCCGTGAAGAGGATGCTCAGCCGCCAGACCGATGTCCGCTGGAACCGTCCGGGCAGGAACTCCACCACGATGAGGATGATGGCGATGGGGTAGATGGCGTTCAGCACCGGGACGGAAAGCCTCAGGATGTCCGCAAGGCCGATGTTCGCCAGCAGCATGCTCATCAGCGCGAAGAAGGCCGCAATGGCGGGGTAGGGCAGCCGGGGCAGAAGCTCGTGGAAGTATTCGCCTACGCTGGCGATGAGGCCGACACAGGTGTTGAAGCAGGCAATGACGAAGATGGCGGCCAGAAGCACCTGCCCCACCCGGCCAAACAGGCCGTCGGCCAGTGCCGTCAGGACGGCGGCACCGGTGTCGCTGCCGGGGAAGGCAGCCCCCGAGATGCCGCCGATGTGGGTCAGCATGGCGTAGACCACCAGCAGCATCCCGCCCGCGATGAACCCGGCCCGGATGGTGCCGCGCCGGACGGCGGACTCCTCCGTGATGCCCACCGCCTGAAGGTTCAGCGCGATGACCGCGCCGAAGTTGAGCGCTGCCAGCGCGTCCATGGTCTGATAGCCGTCCAGCACGCCCTGTGCGGCGGGGAGAGCGGCGTAAGCCTCGGCAGGCGTGCCGTAGCCGGGCGCGGCCGGGTGGAGGATGCAGCCCGCGAACAGCACCACGATGAGCACCAGCAGGGCAGGGCAGAGGATGCGGCCCAGCCGCTGGGTCAGCTTTTCGGGCTTGAGAGCCACGAAGTACGCCGCAGCAAAGAACACGAGGGAGTAGATGAACTGTCCCGGTGTGCTCCGCCCCACCAGCGGCGTCAGCATCTCAAACGAGGTGCTGGCCGTGCGAGGGATCGCGAGGCAGGGACCGATGGACAGATAGACCAGCACAGCGAACACCTGTGCGAAGCGGGGATGGACCCGCCCGGCCAGCGCAGGCAGACCGCCCGCCCGGGCCACTGCTGCCACGCCCGCGATGGGCAGACCGATGGCGCTGACGGCAAAGCCCACAAAAGCGAGCCAGAGCGCCGTCCCGGCCTGTGCGCCGAGGAAGGGCGGGAAGATGAGGTTGCCTGCCCCGAAGAACATCGAGAACAGGGTGAACCCCACCAGAAGGAGCTTTTTGCCCCGGAGGGCCTGAGCGGAATCGTGCATGGTCATCTCTCCCATCTGTGCGCGGAGGCACGTAGAATCAGGATTACTTTATTCCAGTGTAGTGTTTTATGACCTTCATGTCAAGAGAAGAAAAGATGAAGGATTGTATTCTCATACATGATGTGATATTCTGAAAGCGAGAAAACGAACAGGAGCAAAGAAATACATGGATAAAACAAAAAAACGCCGCATTCAAATCTTAGCGGCGTCGGTGTTCTGGCTGGGCGTCTGGCAGGCGGCAGCTGCGGCCATCGGGCAGGAAGTCTTTCTTGTCTCGCCGGTGCAGGCCATCGGTACGCTGGTGGAGCTGCTGCCGCAGGCCGAGTTCTGGCAGCGCATCGGTTTCAGCGCCGGGCGCATCCTGCTGGGCTTCGGGCTGGGCGTTCTGTCCAGCGCGGTGCTGGCGGTGGCCGCCGAAAAGTGGGAGTGGGTGGACGCCCTTCTCGCCCCCGTGATGCAGCTGGTCAAGGCTACTCCGGTGGCGAGCTTCATCATTCTGGCACTGGTGTGGGTCAGCGGCTCGTCGCTGTCCGTCTTGATCAGCTTTCTGATGGTGCTGCCCGTCCTCTACAGCGCAGTGCGCACCGGCATCGGGAGTGCTGACCGCCAGCTTCTCGAAATGGCGCAGGTGTTCCGTCTGCCTCTGGGGCGGCGTCTGCGGGCGGTCTGGCTCCCGGCGGTGCTGCCCGCGTTCCGGCAGGGATGCAGCGTGGCGCTGGGCATCTGCTGGAAGAGCGGCGTAGCAGCAGAGGTCATCGGCCTGCCGGACGGCAGCATCGGCGACGCGCTTTACCGGGCCAAAATTACCCTTTCCACCGGGGAGCTGTTTGCCTGGACCTTCGTCATCATCCTGCTGAGCGCCGTATTCGAAAAGCTGTTCCTCGCGCTGCTGGATAAAGCGGTAGCGGCAGTTCTGGGTGAAGAGGGGGCTGAAAAATGAGTGAAACCAACAACAAACTGGAAATAAAGAATCTGTCTAAACGATTCGGAGAAAAAATCCTCTTCGAAAACCTCTCCCTTACCGAGGACGGCCCGGCGGTGCTCTGGGCTCCCAGCGGCTGGGGCAAGACGACCCTGCTCCGCATTCTGATGGGGCTGGAAGCGCCCACCTCCGGCAGCGTGGAGGGCGTGGGGCGGGTCGGCGCAGTCTTTCAGGAAGACAGGCTCTGCCCCCAGCTGACCGCCGAAGAGAATGTGGCACTGGTGCTACCCGCAGAACAGTACAAGGTCAAAACACAATACAAAGAGCAGATACGAGATGACCTTATACAATTAGGACTGGATGACGAGGCCCTTGCCCTGCCTGCCCGGAAGCTCTCCGGCGGACAGAAGCGCCGCACCGCCTTGCTGCGCGCTCTCTGGGCCGAGAGCGACACCCTTCTGTTAGATGAGCCCTTCACCGGCATGGATCCCGCCGCTATGAAAAAAGCCGCAGCCATGCTCAAGGCACGCTGCGGCGCAAAGCCCACCCTGCTGGCGACCCATGATCAAGAAGCCATCCGGGAGCTGGGGTGGAAAGTGATCGAACTGGGCTGAAACGAAAGGAGCCTGACCATGGAGAAAAAGACGAGCTGCCTGCTCTGCGTTCTTACCGCGCTGCTTCTCGCTGTGCTCTATCTCTGGGCCGCCCTCCGCCCGGGCGTCTGGCTGCGGGATGCCTTTTTGTATCGTCAGGCCGACGGCAGCTTTTCGGGCAAGGATGCGTATGCCGCCTACACCATGCAGATCGCCCAGACAGGAAACGGTGCGGAGGTGGAGTTCACGCTGGACGGAGAGACGCGGCACTATCGGCTCGAATCGAAAGCCGAGGGCATGAGCGACCCGGGCGTAAAAATCGAGCAGGACGGAGTGGTCATTTTTACCGGGACCGCGCTGGGCGACCCCGGCGACGCCATCCTGTGGCGGGAAGACGATGGGGGCCTTGCCGACGAGGTGAATGTCATCGTCAACGGCGAATACCAGAGATCCGACCTCTGGCCCAGCTGTAACTGGCTCTATAATGTGGCCGTCGGCGGGCGGCGGGAGACCCGGGGCAGCGTGGCGTTCCTGCTGCCGATCGGGGCGCTGGTGGTGCTCCTTGTGCTGGATGTCCGGTTCCCGCTGCTGTTCTGGAACCTCCGTCACGGGCTGGAAGTGTACGGCGGTGAGCCCACCGACTGGTATTACGCGATGCAGAGGGTGAGCCGCATTACCAGCATCATCGGTGTTTTTGTGCTGGCGGCGATGAGCTTTGCTGTTCACTGAGGCTCACAGCAGCTCGGCAAGGATGCTGTTCTGTACGATGAGCCCGGCAGGCGTGAGGGCGAGGGTGTGGCCGTCAAAGTTGGCGTAGCCGCTCTTCACGCAGTTTTTCACAAAGGCCAGCTGTGCAGTGGAAAACTTCCTGCCATAGCGCTTTTTGTATTCGTCGAGGCTCAGACCTTTGCGCAGACGCAGCTGCAGGATGAGATAATCCTCCGCACCGCAGCCGCCGTCCATGACGGGCGCGGTCTCGTCCCGCAGAAAGGCTTCGGTGTCGGCGGGGTAGTAGAACCGTTTGCCGCCCATGCAGGAGTGGGCGGCGGGGCCGATGCCCAGATAGTCGCCGCAGTCCCAGTAGATGAGGTTGTGCTTTCCCTCATAGCCCGGGCGGGCGAAATTGGAGATCTCATACTGCCGGTAGCCATGATGTTCCAGCTGCTCGACGGCGTAGAGGTAGAAGTCTGCCGCCTCGTCGGAGGTGGGCAGACCCTCGGGGGGCGTCCGGCCAAAGGCGGAGTCGGGCTCGATCTTCAAGAGGTAGGCGGAAATGTGGGCCGCGCCGCCATCCTCGATCAGCTCCAGCGTCTCGTCGAACTCGGCCTGCGTATAATGGGGCAGGGCCAGCATGATGTCGCCGCTGATGTTCTCGAACCCGGCCCGGCGTGCGGCGGCGAAAGCGGCCCGCGCCTGCTTTGCCGTGTGGGGGCGGCCCAGCGTCTTGAGCTGGCTGTCCCGGGCCGACTGGACGCCGAAGGAGATGCGGTTAACGCCCGCCTCCCGGAATGCCCGGAGAGAATCCTCCGTTACGGTCTCAGGGTTGGCTTCCAGCGTGATCTCGGCCCCGGGCAGGGGCTGTGCGGCGGCGATGAGCCGGGCGGCGTCTGCCGGGTCCAGCAGACTGGGCGTTCCACCGCCGAAATAAAGGGTGTCCGGCCGCAGGGGCGTGTCCGGCGCAAACCGGGAGAGTTCCCGAAGCAAAGCGTCCACATAGGCCCGGGGGACGCCGCGCTGGCCGGGGGCGGAGTAGAAATCACAGTACCGGCATTTGGAAAAACAGTAAGGAATATGCAGATAAAGTCCGAGGGACATCAAATATCACAGCCTTTTTCATGAATCGTTCATTTCTATGCAGTATACTATATTTCGTAGACCGGGGCAAGGCCGAGGTCGATGCCCTGATTTTGAATGGAGGATTCCTTATGGATTACAACAACTATGACCGCGGCTATGCGGAGCCTTCGATGAGCGCATCGGACTATATGACCCGCACCTACCGCTGGATGGCCGGCGGCCTGCTCGTCACCTTCGCAATGGCCTATATCACGGCGACCACGCCGCTTATCTATCTGGTCGATTCGCTTTACTTCCTGCTTACCATCGGTGAGCTGGCACTGGTGTTCATGCTCAGCGCCCGGGTGCAGAAGATGTCCATCGACGGTGCAAGAGCCGCGTTCTTCGGATACGCCATCCTGAACGGCATGGTCCTGAGCTACTACTTCCTGATGTTCTCGGTAGGTACGCTGGTCATGGCCTTCCTCGCCACGGCGGTCTACTTCGGCCTCATGGCTGTGTACGGCACCACCACCCATAAGGACCTCACCGGCTGGGGCCCCCGCCTCATGATGGCTCTGGTGGCCATGATCGTCACCAGCCTCGTGGGTGCGCTCTTCGGCTTTGGCTTCGGTGCCTCGGTGCTCTACTGCGGCATCGGCCTGGTGGTGTTCATGCTGCTCACCGCCTACGATACCCAGAAGCTCCGCCAGATCTACGCCTACTACGCAGGCGACGCGGAGCTGGCCGAGAAGGCTTCCATCTACGGCGCACTGACCCTCTATCTGGATTTCATCAACATCTTCCTGTATGTCGTCCGCCTGCTGGGCATGAACAGCCGCAGCCGCAACAATTAAATCAAATTTTTCGGAGCCGCCGTGCAGAGCGTTTGCACGGCGGCTCTTTTTTGTCAGAATGCCTGCTTTGAATCATGATAACTGTGCGATTTGCCAAAAATCGAGGAAAAGGTTGACAGAATGGGGGGGGGGTAAAATTTGTGTGGTGATGCGGCAGACGATGTTTGCGGCGGCATCATACAGAGCTTATTTTTATTGAGGAGGGGTTTCGAATGAAACTGTTCAAAAAGGTTCTCGCCGCAGCCCTCGCGGGCGTGCTGGCACTGTCCGTCCTGACGGGCTGTAACAACAGCAATAGTGTGGCTACCGTGAAAATGCTCGATGCGCTGAATGACTGGGCGAAGGTCTATGGTGTGGATACTACCTTCGAAAAGGGCAATAAAGAATTGCAGGAACAGGTAAACGCACTGGTGAAGACCGTGGATGAGGTCGGCAAGGGCATAGATTTTGGAGATGCCAAGGACTTCGATGATGTGTACAACGCCATTATGAAAGATAAAGCCGCAAGGCTGAAGCTGGGGGCTTGGGCAGCGAAGTTTACTCAAGCAAATGTTGGTGATGGTTCGCCGCTGTATGAGTGTGGCTTTGCCGATATTAGCGCAACGCTGTCTGCAAGTAGCAATAAGAACATTTACTATGCAGGTCAGCTGATGACTTCCATAGGCCCCATCAATGCTCCTGACACGAAGTGGGATAATGGTGAGCCTAATTGGACTGTGGGTGACAAATCTTATGTTGCCGTTGCGACCGGCGAGGTTGGCGGTAAGAAGTACATGATCGCGCTCTTCCAGACCACTGCTGTAACGAATCCGAAGTATCAGCCGGGTGACAATGGCATGGGCGAAGGTGCTAGTAAGGATTGAGCCTCAGCCGCAGCAATGCCCGCCCACTGAATCATGAACCCGTTAGGCCCCGGTCATCCGGGGCCTTTTTGTATCCTTTCGAATAAAGGATGAATAAACCCCGCTCTGCCGCTCCAAACTACCACCAAAGAAACGATTCCGTACACAAAATGGATTGGAGTAACGAACGATGGAGCAATTCAGAAAGTTTTTGCGGGACAAAGCCTTTGCGCTGGTGCTCACCGCCTGCCTGCTGGCGGCGGCAGCGGCCGGTGTGTGGGCTGTGCGCACGGTGCGCAATGAGCTCAAACAGAATCTGGACGCGGTGCGAAGCCCGTCCAGCACCGCCCCCGGCATCGACGAGGGCATCAACACATCGCCCGGCGTCGCCGGAGAGGAGGAAGCCGAATGGCAGCAGCAGAACGCACCCGCAGCAAACAGTGTGGCCAATGTGCCAAAAGCCGACAGCTCCTCCGGTGGGGCTGCGTCCTCTTCTGGTGCGCAGTCTGGGTCTGGTTCGGTGCGCGAACCCTCCGCGCTGCGAACCGAGTCCTTGCCTGCCAGCAGTTCGGCTGCGCCTGCCTCCACGCAGCCTGTCTCGGGGCGCGTCTTAAACAGCTACAGCGGCGATGAGCTGGTCTACAGCAAGACGCTGGGCGACTGGCGCACCCACAACGGTGTGGACTACGCCGCCGACAGGGGCGCGGAAGTGACTGCCCCGGCGGCAGGCAAGGTGGTGGAGACCGGCACGGACGACAAGTGGGGGCCTGTGGTCGCCATCGAAGATGCCTCCGGCAGGGTCTGGCGGGTCTGCGGCACGACGGACGCCAGGGTGAAGAAGGGCGACACCGTCTCGGCCGGGCAGACCATCGGCAAGGTGGGCAGCGTGAGCTGTGAGTGTGCCGAGGAGAGCCACATCCACTTGGAGGTCATGGAGGGCGAAAAGTATCTCGACCCCATCAAGGCCATGAAATAAGCAAAATTTTCCGGGCAGGTGCAGCAGAACGCTGTACCTGCTTTTTTCACATTGCTTTTGGCGGTCGATTCTGGTATGATAAACTAGAATAAGTGTGAAGACAGAAGAAAAAGCGGAGGAAACGAAACATGAAGGTCTTAGTGGTAGGCGGCGGTGCTGCCGGCCTGATGGCGGCGGGCGCGGCCCTGCGGCAGGGGCATGAGGTGACGGTGCTGGAACATATGGAAAAGCCGGCTCAGAAAATTCTCGTCACCGGCAAAGGCCGCTGCAATGTGACCAACGACTGCACCGCAGAGGAATTTCTGCACCATGTGCGGACGAACCCCCGCTTTCTGTTCTCGTCGCTGGGGGCTTTCCCGCCGGCCAGGACGATGGAGCTGTTTGAGTCTCTCGGCGTGGAGCTGAAAGTGGAGCGCGGACGCCGGGTGTTCCCGGTGTCAGATAAGGCCGAAGAGATTCGGCAGGCTCTTCTGCGGTACGCAGACGGGGCGGACATCGTCCACGACGGGGCAAAAAAGCTGCTGCTGGAGCCGCTGGCCCAGCCGGAAGAAGCGCCTGCTGCGCCGGAAAATCCGCGCCACCCGAAAAAGAAAAAGCCCGGCCCGGCCTATCGCTGCGTGGGTGTGCGGGGAACTTCGGGCCGGGAGTACAAGGCGGACGCCGTTCTGGTGGCAACGGGCGGTCTGAGCTACCCAACCACCGGCTCCACCGGCGACGGCTACAAGCTGGCCCGGCAGGCGGGCCACACCCTCGTGGAGCCTGTTCCCAGCCTCGTCAGCCTCGTGAGCCACGATGCCGACTGCAAGAAGATGATGGGCCTCGCCCTCAAGAACGTGACCCTCACCCTCCACGAGGACGGCAAACCTATCTTCGAGGAGCAGGGCGAGATGCTGTTCACCCACTTCGGCATCAGCGGGCCGCTGACCCTCAGCGCGTCGAGCCATCTGGGCGACATGAAAAAGCACAAGTACGAAGCTTTTATTGATTTGAAGCCTGCCCTCAGCGAGGAACAGCTTTATGACCGCATCACCCGGGACTTTGCCCTTCTGGCGAACCACGCGGCGCAGGGCGCACTGGTGAAGCTGCTGCCGTCCAGTATGCAGCCGGTCATGGTGGCCCGCTGGGGCATCGACCCGGCCACCAGGGCAAACCAGATCACCCGGGAGCAGAAGCGGGAACTGGTACAGCTGATGAAGCACTGGCGGGTGTCCATCGACGCCCGGGGCGATTTGGCCCACGCAGTCATCACGTCGGGCGGCGTGTCGGTGCGGGAGGTGGACCCCAAGACCATGCAGAGCAAAAAGGCCCTCGGCCTCTACTTTGCAGGCGAGGTGCTGGATGTGGACGCCTATACCGGCGGCTATAACCTGCAGATCGCATTCTGCACGGCACAGAGTTTTGCGAATCATCTGGAATGACCTCTCAGTCTGCTTCGCAGACGGCCCCCTCGGCAGGGCAGCAGCAACGACTGCCGCCAGCGGTGGAACGGCGTCAGCCGTGACGGAGAGGTTTAAGCGGCTGGAAATTTCAGATTCATAGAGAAGGAGATATAAAAATGATTTCTGTTGCGATCGACGGGCCTGCGGGCGCAGGCAAATCTACGCTGGCGCGGCGTCTGGCTGCGGACTTCGGCTACATTTATGTGGACACCGGTGCGATGTTCCGCACCATCGGCCTTTATGCCCTCCGCGCAGGCAAGGACCCGAAGGACAACGAGGCGGTCAATGCCCTGCTGCCCAATATCACCCTCGAGTTTGCTTTTATCGAGGGCGAACAGCATATCTATCTGAATGGCGAGGACGTCAGCACGGCCATCCGCACCGAAGAGGTGGGAATGGCGGCTTCTGCCGTGGGTGCAAATCCGGCGGTGCGCGCCTTCCTGCTGGAGATGCAGCGGGACATGGCCAGGACGCAGAACATCCTGATGGATGGCCGCGACATCGGCACCGTGGTGCTGCCCAATGCGACGGTGAAGATCTTCCTCACCGCCAGCCCGGAGGCCCGCGCCACCCGCCGCTGGAAGGAGTACCAGCAGAAGGGCATCGATACCCCCTACGAAGATGTGCTGGCCGACGTCAAGCAGCGCGACTATCAGGACACCCACCGCGCCGCAGCCCCCCTCAAGCAGGCAGACGATGCCGTGCTGCTGGACACTTCGGAGCTGAATTTTGAGCAGAGCTTTGAGGCCATGAAGAAAATTATCACGGAGAAGGTCAGATGATACTATATTATATTCTGGTCCCGCTGGCATGGCTGGTGTTCCACATCGGCTTCCGCGTCCGGTGTGAGGGCAGGGAGAACTTGAAAAAAATCGGCACGAAGGGCTGCATCATTGCCCCCAACCATATCTCAGCCATCGACCCGGTGTTCGTCGTCATCGCCCGGTTCTGGGGCCAGCGGATGACAGTGTTTGCCAAGAAAGAGCTGTTCGAGATAAACGCATTCCTGTCGTGGTTCTTCCGGTGCGCCGGTGCAGTCTGTGTCCGCGGCACGAAAGAAGAGGTCAGCGTCATCGACGACACCGTGAAAAAGTGTCAGGAGGGCGGCACACTGCTGCTCTTTCCGGAGGGTACGCGGGAGCCGGAGGGAAAGTTCCTTCCCCTCAAGAGCGGCCTCTTCGTCATCGCGGCAGCAGCAAATGTGGACGTCGTGCCTTGCCGTATCTACTACGACACCCCTGATGGTAAGATGAAGCTGTTCTGCAAGGTGCGTGTCATCTTCGGCGAGCCCATGCCCGCTGCACAGTTTGCGATGGAAGGCCGCCGCGACATAAAGAAGCTGCGGGAAAATAAGCAGGCCGTTCTGGATGCGTGGAGCGAATTGTAAGGCGGCTTGCCCTCTCCGTCATCGCAAGCGATGCCACCTCTCCCAGAGGGAGAGGCTTCACTTTCCCGCCACGCTTTAAGGCTCTCCCCTTGGGAGAGCTGTCGAGCAAAGCGAGACTGAGAGGGCAAGGAAGCTAGAATAGGAAGGACAAGCAATGGAAATCAGACTTGCAAAGACTGCGGGTTTCTGCTTCGGCGTGGACCGCGCGGTCAAGCTGACCTATGGTCTGCTGGATGAGGGCCGCAAGGTGGCCACCCTCGGCCCTCTCATCCACAACCCCCAGACCGTGGAAGACCTCGAGCGCCGGGGCGCACTGGTAGCAGACACCCCCGCTGATGTCCCTGCGGGTTACGAGGTGGTTATCCGCAGCCACGGCGTCCCACGCAGCATTTACGACGAGCTGGACGCCCGGGGCTGTATCTATCACGACGCCACCTGCCCTTTCGTGAAGAAGATACAGAAAGTCGCTTCCGAGGCCGAAGCCGCCGGTGCGACACTCGTGGTGGCCGGTGACGTGTCCCATCCGGAGGTGCAGGGCATCGTCGGACATACCCGGGGAGAGGTATTCGTTTTCAGCGATTTGGCCCAGTTGAAGGCGTGGAAAGGGCCTTCTGACCCCCAAAAGCCCATTTTTGCAGTTGCACAGACCACATTTCAGGTAACAAAATGGCAAGAAAGTTCGGAGTTTCTCAAAAAAGCCTATACAAACGCCCGAA
>OLNR01000352.1_pt1 | contig 41399 bp, 17 predicted proteins | sample 1672231 | NCBI WGS metagenome assembly OLNR01 (sample SAMEA3136662, study PRJEB25190) | human gut metagenome
CCATCCGCGAGCCCATTGATGTACCCTACCTGTTGGGTGTACAGACTGACAGCTTCGACTGGCTCATCGGCAACGAGCGCTGGCAGAAGCGTGTCGAGGAGGATCTGGCGAACGGCACCAACACCGTGCCCCACACCTCCGGTCTTGATGAGGTCTTCCAGGAGATCTCACCGATCGAGAACTTCGCTCAGACCATGAGCCTGACCTTCTCCGATCCGTATTTCGAAGAACCGCGCCACACCGTGCAGGAGTGCAAGGAGAAGGATTACACCTACTCCGCGCCGCTGTATGTGAACGCTGAATTCGAAAACGGCGACACCGGCGAAATCAAGTCCCAGACCGTGTTCATGGGCGATTTCCCGCTGCAGACCCCGCACGGCACCTTCATCATCGGTGGTACCGAGCGAGTGATCGTGTCTCAGCTGGTGCGTTCTCCGGGCGTGTACTTCGACCGCAGCCAGGATCGCACTTCCGACAAGGAAGTCTTCGGCGCGAAGATCATCCCGAGCCGTGGCGCATGGCTTGAGTTCGAGATCGACAAGCGTGACGTGCTTGGCGTACGCGTGGACCGCAAGCGCAAGCAGTCCGCCATCGTGTTCCTCATGGCCATCGGCATGACCAAGGATGAGATCGCCGATGCGTTCAGGGATTACCCGCTGGTTATGGACGCGCTTGCCAAGGAGACCGTGCAGACCCAGGACGAGGCTCTGACCGATCTGTACCGCAAGATCCGCCCGGCCGACACTCCGACGCCGGAAGCTGGCCGCAATCTGCTGGATTCCTTCTACTTCAACACCAAGCGTTACGATCTGGCCCGCGTCGGCCGTTACAAGATCAACCGCAAGCTTGGTCTGGAAAAGGATGTCAACGATCGCAGCCTGTCTCGCGAAGACATCATCTCCACCATCAAGTACCTGGTCACCCTGCATGCCGGCGACACCAAGTTCCCGGGCAAGCGTGACGGCCAGGATGTGGATCTGCGCGTGGACGTCGACGATATCGATCATTTCGGCAACCGTCGTATCCGCCAGGTCGGCGAACTGATCCAGAACCAGCTGCGTACCGGTCTGAGCCGTATGGAGCGTGTGGTCCGCGAACGTATGACCACCCAGGATCCGGAGGCCATCACCCCGCAGTCCCTGATCAACATTCGTCCGGTGAACGCCACCATCAAGGAGTTCTTCGGAACTTCCCAGCTGTCGCAGTTCATGGATCAGAACAACCCGTTGGCAGGCGTCACCAACAAGCGTCGTCTGTCCGCTCTGGGCCCTGGCGGTCTGTCTCGTGACCGCGCATCCATGGAAGTGCGAGACGTGCACCCGTCCCACTTCGGCCGTATGTGCCCGATCGAATCTCCTGAAGGTCCGAACATCGGTCTTATCGGTTCTCTGGCAACCTTCGGCCGCATCAATCCGTTCGGCTTCATCGAGACCCCGTACCGTAAGGTCATCAACGGCCATGTGACCGACGAGGTCGAATACATGACCGCAGACCGCGATGCCGAGCACGTGATCGCACAGGCCAACCAGGAACTCGACGAGAACGGCAACTTCGTCAAGAAGCAGGCTCTTGCCCGAGTCGGCGAAGAAGAAGCAGTCGATGTGCCCGTCAGCTCCGTTGACTACATGGACGTTTCCCCGCGTCAGATGGTTTCCGTCGGCGCCTCCCTGATTCCGTTCCTGGAGCACGATGAGGGCCACCGAGCGCTGATGGGTACCAACATGCAGCGTCAGGCCGTGCCGCTGATCGAATCCGAGCGCCCGCTGGTGGGCACCGGTGCCGAATGGCGTGCGGCCGTCGATTCCGGCGATGTCATTCTGGCTGAGAAGCCGGGTGTGGTGACGTATGTTTCCGCCGACATCATCCGTGTGATGAACGACGACGGCACCACCAGCTCCTACAAGCTGGCCAAGTTCCTGCGTTCCAACCAGACCACCTGCTACAACCAGGTTCCGCTGATCCACGACGGCGAACGTGTGGAAGCCGGTACCGTGCTTGCCGATGGTCCGGCCACCCAGAAGGGCGAAATGGCACTGGGCAAGAACCTGCTCATCGCCTTCATGCCGTGGAACGGCTACAACTACGAGGATGCTGTGATCATCTCCCAGCGTCTCGTGCAGGACGACACCCTGAGCTCCATCCACATCGAGGAATATGAGATCGACGCCCGCGAAACCAAGCTGGGTGCCGAAGAGATCACCCGCGATCTGCCGAACGTCGGCGAGGACGCGGTGGCCAACCTCGACGAGCGTGGCATCATTCGCATCGGTGCCGAGGTCGAAGCCGGCGACATTCTGGTGGGCAAGGTCACCCCGAAGGGCGAGACCGAGCTGACTCCGGAAGAGCGTCTGCTCCGCGCCATCTTCGGCGAGAAGAGCCGCGAGGTGCGTGACACCTCGCTGCGCGTGCCTCACGGCGAAACCGGTACTGTGATCGCCGTCAAGGAGATCACTCGCGAGGATGCCGAGGAAGACGGCGACGAGCTGCCGAATGGCGTGAACCAGATGATCCGCGTCTACATCGCGCAGCATCGTAAGATCACCCAGGGCGACAAGCTGTCTGGCCGCCACGGCAACAAGGGTGTTATCTCCCGCATTCTGCCGGAAGAGGATATGCCGTTCCTTGCCGACGGTACTCCGGTCGACATCATGCTGAACCCGCTGGGCGTGCCTTCTCGAATGAACCTTGGCCAGGTGCTGGAACTGCACTTGGGCTGGATCGCGCACGCCGGCTGGGACATCTCCCTTGATCCGGATGCCGAAGCCGCTTGGAAGAAGTACATTCCGCAGGGCGCCGAAAAGGGCGAGCCGGGCACTCCGGTGGCAACTCCGGTGTTCGACGGCGTTCGTCCGGAAACCATCAAGGGCCTGCTGTCCTGCACCCTTCCGGATCGCGACGGCAACAAGCTGGTCGGCGACGACGGCAAGGCTGTGCTGTTCGACGGCCGTACCGGCGAACCGTATCCGAAGCCGATCTCCGTTGGCTACATGTACATGCTGAAGCTGCACCACTTGGTCGACGACAAGATCCACGCGCGTTCCACTGGCCCGTACTCCATGATCACCCAGCAGCCGTTGGGCGGTAAGGCTCAGTTCGGTGGCCAGCGTTTCGGCGAGATGGAAGTGTGGGCCCTCGAGGCCTATGGCGCCGCCTACACGCTGCATGAAATGATGACCACCAAGTCCGATGACGTCGACGGCCGCGTGCGTGTCTACGGCGCCATCGTGAAGGGCGACAACCTGCCGCCGGCAGGCATTCCGGAATCCTTCAAGGTGCTGCTTAAGGAAATGCAGTCCCTGTCGCTGAACGTCGAAGTGCTCAACGCCGAAGGCGTGGCCATTGACATGAAGGACGAGGACGACGATCCGTCTACTTCCTCCGACGATTTGGGCTTCAACATTGGCGCACGTCCTGACGCGGCCGCCAAGGAAGACCAGGTTGTGGAAGAACCTGAATTCCAGTGATCCCAAGGCTGGTCGCGTTGCCTGACAGCGCGGCGCGACCAGCCTGATGAAACGTGATTAAGCATTAAGAATCGATAGACAGGACAATAGAGTGCTGGACGTCAACGCATTTGACAAACTGAGGATTGGCCTGGCCACCGCCGACGACATCCGTAACTGGAGCCACGGCGAGGTCAAGAAGCCTGAAACCATCAACTACCGTACCCTGAAACCGGAGAAAGACGGCCTGTTCGGCGAGCAGATCTTCGGACCTACCCGCGACTGGGAATGCGCCTGCGGTAAGTACAAGCGCGTGCGTTTTAAGGGCATCGTCTGCGAGCGTTGTGGCGTGGAAGTCACCAAGAGCCGTGTGCGTCGTGAGCGCATGGGCCATATCGAGCTTGCCGCTCCGGTGACCCACATCTGGTTCTTCAAGGGTGTTCCGTCCCGTTTGGGCTACCTGCTGGACATCGCTCCGAAGGATCTGGAAAAGGTCATCTACTTTGCCGCCTACATGGTCACCAGCGTCGATGAGGAACAGCGTCATGAGGATCTTCCGGGTCTGCAGGACGAGTTCGACAACGATATCGCCAACCTGGAGAAGCGCCGCAACGCGGAAATCGAAGAGCGTGCCAAGAAGGTCGAAGCCGATCTGGCTGAACTTGAGGCCGAAGGCGAAGCCAAGGGCTCCGCACGCGCCAAGCTGCGCAACAGCGCCGAGCGTGAAATGGCCGCCATCCGTACCCGCTACGACGAGCAGATCCAGCGTCTGAGCGCCGTGTTCGACCGCTTCAAGACCCTGAAGCCGGGAGACATGGAAGGCGACGTCGACCTGTGGCGTGAGATGGAAGACCGCTACGGCGATTACTTTGAAGGCTGCATGGGCGCCGAAGCCATTAAGAAGCGCCTGCAGGACTTCGATCTTGAAGCCGCTTCCAAGCAGCTGCGCGAGGAGATCGACACCGGTACCGGCCAACGCAAGGCCCGCGCCCTGAAGCGACTGAAGGTCGTCAACGCCTTCCTGACCACCGGCAACAAGCCGGAGGCCATGGTGCTCGACGTGATTCCGGTCATTCCGCCGGATCTGCGCCCGATGGTGCAGCTCGACGGTGGCCGTTTCGCCACCTCCGATCTCAACGACCTCTACCGTCGTGTGATCAACCGTAACAACCGTCTGAAGCGACTGATCGAGCTCGGCGCTCCTGAAATCATGCTCAACAACGAGAAGCGCATGCTGCAGGAAGCCGTCGATTCCCTGTTCGACAACGGTCGTCGTGGCCGCCCGGTCACCGGCGCCTCCAACCGTCCGCTGAAGTCCCTGAGCGACATGCTCAAGGGTAAGCAGGGTCGTTTCCGTCAGAACCTGCTCGGTAAGCGTGTGGATTATTCCGGCCGTTCCGTGATCGTGGTCGGTCCGTCCCTGCGCATGCACCAGTGCGGTCTGCCGAAGCCGATGGCCCTCGAGCTGTTCAAGCCGTTCGTCATCAAGCGCCTTGTCGATCTCAACTATGCCCAGAACATGAAGAGCGCCAAGCGTCTCGTGGACCGCGGCGACTCCGAAGTGTGGGGCGTGCTCGAAGAGGTCATCGCCGAGCATCCGGTGCTCCTGAACCGTGCACCTACGTTGCACCGTCTGGGTATTCAGGCATTCGAGCCGATTCTGGTGGAAGGCAAGGCCATCCACCTGCCGCCGCTTGCCTGCGCCGCATTCAACGCCGACTTCGATGGCGATCAGATGGCAGTCCACCTGCCGCTGTCCGCTGAAGCCCAGGCTGAAGCACGCTCCCTGATGATGGCTTCCGACAATATTCTGAAGCCGGCTGACGGCCACACCGTGACCATGCCGAGCCAAGATATGATCCTCGGTCTGTACTACCTGACCACCGTCATCGACGGTGCCAAGGGCCAGGGCCGCGTGTTCTCCTCGCTGGAAGAGGCCGAAATGGCCCTCGACAAGCATGAGATCGACATGCAGGCCAAGGTGCTTATCCGCCTTCCGGAAGACTTTGTGCTGCCGAAGGGCTGGGAGCCGAGCGAAATCGAAGTCGTCGATCCGGAACCGGGCAGCCCGGCCGTGGTGAAGGAAGAGCGCTTCCATGATGGTTCCGTGCTTTTCGCAACCTCCTATGGCCGTATTCTGTTCAACAGCACGCTGCCGGTGGATTACCCGTTCGTGAACGATCAGGCTCCGAAGAAGCGTCTGAGCAAGATCGTCGACGACATCGCAACCCGTTACTCCACCGCACAGGTGGCTGCAACGCTGGACGCTCTGAAGGATATGGGCTTCACCCGCGCACCGTGGTCCGGTGTGTCCTTCGCGTTCTCCGACGTTATCCAGCCGTCCGAGCGCGACGAGTACATCGAGAAGTACGAAGCCGAAGCCGACAAGGTCAACGAGAACTACGAAATCGGTATGCTCACCGAAGAGGAGCGCCGTCAGGAACTCATCGACCTGTGGACCAAGTGCACCAGCGAGGTTTCTGAGGCGGTCGAGGAACACTTCGACTCCAAGAACAACCTGGCTATCATCGTGCAGTCCGGTGCACGAGGAAACATGATGCAGATCAACCAGATCGCAGGCATGCGAGGCCTCGTGGCTAACCCGAAGGGCGAGATCATTCCTCGACCGGTGAAGTCCAACTACCGTGACGGCCTGTCCGTGCTGGAATACTTCATCTCCCAGCACGGTGCACGTAAGGGTCTGGCCGATACCGCACTGCGTACCGCAGAGTCTGGCTACCTGACCCGTCGTCTGGTGGACGTTTCCCAGGACGTAATCGTGCGCGAAGAGGATTGCGGCACCAAGCGTGGCCTGACGATGAAGGTCGGCGAGCGTGATGCTGAAGGCAACCTGCATCTGGTCAAGGCCGCCGATGGCGGTCCGTACTCCCGTCTGCTCGCAACCGACGTGATCGATCCCGCCGACGGCGAGACCGTGCTGTACAAGGCCGGTGACGCGCTGTCCATGGACGTGCTCAACGATCTTGTTGCCCACGACGTGGAAGAGGTCAAGGCCCGTTCCGTGCTTACCTGCGAATCCAAGCGCGGCGTGTGCGCCAAGTGCTATGGCTGGTCGCTGGCCACCAACAAGCTGGTGGATGTCGGCGAGGCCGTTGGCATCGTGGCCGCACAGTCCATCGGCGAGCCTGGTACCCAGCTGACGTTGCGTTCCTTCCACTCCGGTGGCGTTGCTTCCGCATCCGATATCACCCAGGGTCTCCCTCGTGTTACCGAGCTTTTCGAAGCCCGTACTCCGAAGGGTGAGGCCCCGATCGCAGAGTTCGCTGGCGTGGTCAAGGTGGAAGACACCGAGCGCGGCCGTCAGGTCATCCTGAAGCCGGACGACGATTCCGTCGAGCCGATCGCCTACCCGGTGACCCGTCGCGCCCCGATGATGGTCAAGGACGGCGATCATGTCGAAGCCGGCACCCAGCTGATCGAAGGCTCCGTCGATCCTAAGAAGATCCTGCGCATCCTCGGCCCGCGTGCTGCCCAGGTGAACATTGTGGAGGAAGTGCACACCGTGTACCGCTCCCAGGGCGTGGATATCCACGATAAGCACATCGAGGTCATCGTGCACCAGATGCTGCGTCGTATCACGGTGATCGATTCCGGCGATACCGACCTTCTTCCGGGTGAACTGGTGGATCAGGCCCGCTTCAAGGCCGCCAATATGAAGGCCGTGAAGGAAGGTGGCAAGCCTGCTGCCGGTCGTCCGGAGCTGATGGGCATCACCAAGGCCTCGCTGGCAACCGATTCCTGGCTGTCCGCGGCTTCCTTCCAGGAGACCACCCGCGTGCTTACCGAAGCCGCTCTGAGCCAGAAGGTCGATGACCTCAAGGGCCTCAAGGAGAACGTCATCATCGGTAAGCTCATCCCGGCAGGTACCGGCCTTGCCCGTTACCGTAACGCCGTGGTCGAGCCTGACAAGGCCATTCGCGACACCATCTACCCGAACTTCGGTTTGGGTGGCGACGAGTCCGATGCCGCCTTCGGCGACGCCGATCTGTCCGAAGTCGACTTCTCGAACATCGACTTCGGAGATCTGAAGCTCGGCGACGACTTCAATCCGGATGACTTCCTGGACGACAATGGCGGTCAGATGGATTTGGGCGACACCCTGTGATCCGAAAAGCGATGATGGAATGGCATAACGTCTGAAATCATCTCAATACATGAATGGGGATTGGCTGGAAACAGCTGATCCCCATTTTTTAATGCGGAACTATTTTTAATGCGGAACTGCAGTTGCTGCGATCCCTACGACAACAGTCAGCCTATTGCGGAACCGTACGTATTGCAGAGCGGATATCTTCATCGCAAAATCGCATGGCAAATTACAATGAAGGTATGAGCTTTCTTCCATATCCGCCTCCACCTGAACCAGGTTGGTATGACGATGATGCCACAGTAATGTCTTCTCTCGTTGAGCCCGCCATGGCGGAGGCTGCGCAGTCGCAGCCAACATCGCAGCCAACATACGAATCACCGGAATCCCAAGCATTCCAAGCATTGGAAAATGTGCAGGAATCCGCGGAATCGTATGCGGCGAACATACAGCCGGTGGAACAGGCTGCCGCAGCGCTGGAACCGTCCGACGTCGAACCGGTCAATGACGATGATGACATCGACTGGGATGGCACGGTGCTGTCTTCGGCGTTCACCATGAAGCAGCCGAAGCTGGAGTATGTGCTTTACAACGAGCAGACCGGCCAGGAAGTGATCGTCGATATGGGTGTGCTGCTGGGGCGCAAGCCTTCCGCTGAAGTGCCGGAAGGTGCGAAATTCGTGAAGTTGGAGGATCCGACGCGCACCATCTCACGCAATCATGCGGCGATCAGCTTCGATCAGGATGGCGTATTGTGGATCGAGGATTACGGTTCGCTCAACGGCACGTACATCATTCAAGGCAATGAGGAGATCAAGGTCGAACGCAAGCCGATGAAGCTTGACGCGCCTTGCACGGTGCGTATCGGAGACCAGTTCTTCACTTTCGAACAGCGCTGATTTCCTTCGCGCCGCGATACATGTTGCGTCGTCAATCCATAAATGAGGATGACGGCGCAACGAACATATTATGGTACGAAAGCTTACCAATGCAAGCGGCTTTTATTAGGCCTTATTAGGCCTTGTTTGGCGGCTTTCGTCGGGCTTTTGCCAAGTTCTACCAAGGGTTACCGTCGCAGACGGATGGCTGCGTTGATGGCGGAATCATTGAGACTGGCAAGCCAGTTGAGCAGATCCGGGTAGATATGCGGATTGCGCGCAAGGAAGGGGTGCAGCTCCGGAGCTTTGCTTGCGATTTCAGCCATCAGCATCTGATCTTCCGTGGTCATGGCCAATTCCGCGGTGAAACCAGCATTCGACGCGACTGGCTCTTGCGGCTGAATCGGCGAAAAATCAGCCACTTCAGACAGGTCTGCGGGGTTGGTATATGGGTCGACGTATTCCGTCGAAGCATCGTTCGCCATATTCGATGCAGGTGTTGCCGCAAACGGTTCAGGCTGGCATTGCTGGGTTGCCGGTGGCTGGTGCTGCGCCTGATATTGCACTTCCGATGATTGCTGCGGCTGCTGGTATTGCACCTGCTCGCTTGGCATCTGGTATTGCGCCTGCTCGCTTGGCATCTGGTATTGCGCCTGCTCGCTTGGCATCTGGTATTGCGCCTGTTCAGAAGCCGTCTCGGCCTCCTGCTGCATGATTCCGTCCTGCGGAACCGGCCACCCCATCGCGACCAGCTGCTGTCGTGCGCGCTCATCGCCGAATTGGGCGACCCAACGCTTCAGGCCTGGGTACGCACGCGGATTGGCAACCACATTCGCGCCGAATTCCGGATTTTCGTAAGCGATTTTCGCCAGAAACACGGGATCTGCGTTCGGATCCTGCACGGCCGCCACCGCGGCATCGAAATCGACCATCATGATCTCCTTATCTCGTGTTCTGTAAATATTGTATTGAATACGCTGATATAACGTGACAAATCCGATTATTGACGATTGTCATTGCGAGAACATGCGCATTATTGGACGGCACGTAACGTTTGCAATGTGCTTTCCTGTAAATCGCCGATATCCTCGTGATCGTCGATTTTGCTGACGTTCCAATCGTCATTTGCCGAATAATCCGATGATTTGCCGCATATATCAAGCACAATCACGGTGACGTTGTCGTTGCCGCCCGCGTCGAGCGCGGACTGCACCAGCATATCCGCGGCGACTTGCGGATCGCCATATGAGGCTGCCACATCGGCGAGCAGTTCCCGATCGATCTGCGCGTGCAGGCCATCCGAGCAGATGATGAAACGTCCCGTGGAGCGCGCCGCATACCAGTCCGGCTGAATGCCGTCAGGAGCGCCGACGCATTGGGTGATGATATTGCGCGGTATGCATCGGTTCGCCTCGTCCGGTAGCATTTCGCCGGTGTCGATGGCGTTCTGCCGTTCGGAATGGTCACGTGTGATCCGGGTCAGCGACTCCGCCATCCAATGGCCTTCCGCATCGGCGCGCATATGGTAGGTGCGTGAATCTCCGACATTGATGACGTAGCAGTACTCATCGATGGCTTGTTCATGCACGCTATCTTCAACGCGAGTCGGCAGCACCACGCCGGTGATGGTGGTTCCGGCGATGCCGCCAAGCTCCTGGCCAAGTTCGAGCACCTGTTGCTGCGATTGGCTCAACGCATGTTCGATGGACGTACGGTTGCGCGACGGCTGTTCGGCAAGCTGCGAGAAACATGCCGCCACCTGTGCGCTGGCCCGCTCGCCGCCTTTGCCGCCGCCCATGCCATCGCATACGACATATACGCCACGGCTGGCGAGAGCGTTGTCTTGGTTGTTTTTTCTTTTGCACCCGACATTGCTATTCAGGCCGGCCTCGATGCTACGGAAGATCATGAGTCCCGTCCTTTCTTACGATTGTGCTTCCGATCGCTGCCGTTGTTCCGCCCGCTGCGGTTGCTGCGGAAGTGGAAAACGTCGGCAAGCGAAAGTTTGGCACGCCATCGGCGTAACGTCGGCAATGACTTGAGCATGTACTTGCGTTCCTGTGCAATATCGCGCCAATACTGCTGCACATGCTCTTCGTTGACGAAATTACCGGAGAAGGCCGCGTAATCGGCTTGCGCGCCCAAAGCGAGCAAGGTCTCGCGGGAAATATCCATCTGATTCGCGATCGAAACCGCCTGTTCGCTGCGTGTGCCTCGAATGTCGAGTCCGCTTTGCCGTGCGAGCGCGGCGACCGATTGCCAGCCGGCTGCCACACGCTGCTGCGTGCTGCCGTGTTTTCTTGATCGTGCCAGTGCGATCGCTTTGATGGCGAGCAGGAGACCGCATATGATGAGCAGCGTCCATAGAGGGCTTCCGTAGATGGCTACTTTTCTTGCGATTCTGCCGAAATGCTGCCAGAACAGGTTGGCTGAGGTTTCGTCGGCCATGCTTCCGCCGATTGAGGACTTGCCTTTGGCCTGGGTGTCGTCACGTAGCGGGTCGGTGAGTGGTACCGGGGGCTGGCGTACCAGGGTTTGCGGATTCGGTGGGGTGAGGTTCTGGTTTTCGTCGGGGACTTTGGTTTCCTTTGGCGTTGGATAGAATGCCACCCAACCGTAGCCGTCCAGTTTGATTTCCACCCATGCGGTCACGTCGTTGCCGGTGAATTTCGTGATGGTGGTTGTTCCTTGTTCTTCGGTGCGGCTTTCGCTGATTTCACCTTCGTCGTCTTTTGGCAGGAATCCGAGTACCACACGGCTGGGAAGACCTAGGCTGCGTGCCATCAATGCCATGGCGGAGGCGTATTGTTCACTGTCTCCGACCATGGCCGTTCCGGCGAGCAGTTGGTCGATGCGGTAGTTGCCGTGGCCTGCGGTTGACGGGTAGTCGCCGCTTAATCCGTGTGAGAACCAACCGGATTCTTTGAGCTTTTCGGCTAAGGCCTGGGCCGCTTCGCCGCCTTTGGATTGGCCTCCGGCGATGGCTGTGGCGAGTTTGTCCACGCAGTCGGGCACATCTTCGGCTTTTGGCTGGCTGATGGCGGCCGCGTCTGTTTTGGCGATCTGTTTGTCGGTGGGAACCGTTGGCATGATGCCGGTTTCCGTGTAGGTGAGACCTTCGGAGGTGCGTGAGGGGTAGATGGCCGACATGGTGTCGCTGTTGTAGTAGAACGAGTCGGAGTTTTCGCTGTTGTCGAATGTCACGCTGGATGCGGCTCCGGCCATGGGCAGCCAGTAGTCGCTGAGTCCTTTGTCCACGGTGAATGTGGCGGTGAATTTCTTGCCTTCGGCATTGTTGGTGATGGAGGTGCCGACACGTCGGTAATTGGAGGAGTCCGATGACATGGTGGAGTCGGACAGATTCCATACGTTGCCGTCGAAACGGTCCATGACCGCTAGTCGCACGCTTGATCCAGCGGGCAGGTTTTCGACGGTGAGGAGCACATCGTCCTTACTGTTTGTAATGTACGAGCGCATGCCGCTTAACGGACTGGTGTAATTGTACGGGCTAAGCGGCGGATCATAATGGTCGCGCAGAATGGTGCGGTCCTGATCGACGACGAGGCATCCTCCAATAGCCAATGCGACGGAAAGCACCACGATCACGACGGAACTGAGCCAACGTCCCAATTCCAGTAATTTCCAACGTGCGCTGATCCAAATCACCAATATGAGCGCCATTATGGTGCCTACGAACATGCGGTAATAGCCGGAAGATGAGCCGAGCAGCGCGCAAATCGCAAGATTGGCGGTAACGGGAATAATGGCGATCATGGTGAATCGCCCATCTTCAGTCACTGCGAAAATGCCGGTCAGTAGCGCGAACCACAGGCAGATGGTCCATACGGCCAGCAAACAGCCATCGGCGGTACCGGTAGGAGGTTCGACCGACAGAATGAATTTGAACGATCCGAGCATGTTCATCCAGCCTTGTGTAAGCGTGCGCAAGGTCGGAACAATATGGGCGATGGTGGTGTCGTTGAGGAACAGTACAGGGCCGACAACCAGCTGGGCGACGGCCATGAACAGCATCTGCCACCAGAGACGAAGTGCCGGAACCGTGCCTGCGAGCGCCACGAGAGATCCGATGATGGTGGCCGGAATGGCGGCGAGCGCCCAGGATGTGGCCGATCCGTAGACGTCGATGAGGTTGCTGGCGGCGGCGAGGGTGAGTAGGGCTGCGACGAGCAGGCTTGCGTATTGCGAGGCGCGTGTCCGGCGTAGGTAGGGGAGTGCCTGTGATTTGCCGTCTCGTGACATCCAGATGACGGAGTGTGTGGAGTCGGCCCATGAGCCGGTGCCGGTTCCGGTGAAGGTGTTGCCGAATCCGGTGGTGCGGCCGGTGTCGCCGGTGTTGGTGTTGTGGGTGGAAAGTCCTGTGGTGCTCATTCCAGTACCCCCATGATCATTGGGAGATCGTCTAGGTTTCCTACGGTCGCCAGGGTGAAATCGGCGTATCGTTTGATGGCGCGTGGCTGTCCGATGGCGGTTTGCAGTACCACGCAGGTTGCGGATCGGGGGAGTGCGAGCGCCATGTGTTTGATTTCGTCGATGTTTTTGAGCCTGCCGACGGTGATGTAGTAGAACGATGAGTCGGGGGCATGGGCGAGGGTGGTTTGCGCCAGATTCGGATTGTCGCTGATATCGGGGGAGATGGCGCTGCAGCCGTCAAGGAATTCCGTGGAGTTGCGTGGCATGATGTGTTCGGTTCCCGCGTGTGAGGTCACCGGTCGGTTTTGGAGCAGGCATTGCACGCCGATGGAGGCATGGACGGATACCGCCAGTTCGAATTCGTCGGAGCTCACATAGTCGTCGGGGTTCACGCTGATGGTCAATGCGGTGTCGGTGCGTCGGGTCGCCTCGTATTGACGGATCATCAGTGCGCCTGTTTTTGCGGAGCTGAGCCAGTGCACGTTGCGTACGTCGTCGCCTGGCTCGTATTCACGCAGTCCGTAGAAATCGAGGTCGTCGTCGACGATTTCGCCGCTTGGCTGGCCTTCGAGATCTCGCGGAATTCCGGCGTTGAGTGTGTTCAGCATAACGGTTTTCGGGTGGATGAACACGTTGATTTGGTCGACAAGTTTCTTTTCGTGTCGTACGAGTCCGAATGGGTCGCCTTTGCGTATGGACAGGGGACCGACCGGCAGTACCGCGCGGGAGACGGCGGTGAATTCCACGGTGGTTTGGCGTGATTGGCCGGCGGCGAGCATGGGGATGGCGAATCGTTCGTGGCTGTCTCCGATGGGCAGGTCGCCGCGTGCTGATGTGGTTGGCGTGCGCCCTGGATTGTCGACGCACACATCGACTTTCACCGTGTCTGACACGGTGACGCGCCTGCTGGACACGTCTATGGTGGCGGTGAACGACGTGTTGCCGAGCGACAGCATGATGGCGGCGACCATCATGCATGCGAACACGATCGCCATGGTCAGCAGTTCATGCCAGCTGAGGATTGTGAACGCTATGAGTGAGGCGATGGCGAGTCCGGTCACGGCCCATCCGAGCGGCGACACGTATGAGGTGACCAGTCGTTTGATGCGATGCTTGATGCGTCGCAGGGATCGTTGCATGGTTCTCCTGCGCTGCATGGTTTTGGATTGTCGCATGCTTGACCTTTCGGGGGTTTACGAACGTTTCGTGTGGGGTGTGCGCTTCGCGTGTGCCGTGTCGTACGCGGCTGGCTGCGCCGTGCGTTTCAGGCGGTGGCGCCCACGGTCGGTGAAGGCACTTCATTGAGGATCTGTTCGATCATCCGTTCGGGGGTGGATCCCGCGAATGTGGCCTCCGCGGTGAGCGTGATGCGGTGTGCGAGCACGGCGACGGCCAGTTGCTTCACATCGTCGGGCACCACGTATCCGCGATTGCTGGACGCGGCCCACACGCGGGCGCATCGGGTCAGTGCGAGCGCGCCTCGCATGGACGATCCGACTTGGATGCGTTCGTTGTGGCGCGTCGCTTCCACCAAGCGCACGATGTATTCGATGATCGCGTCGTCGAGACGCACGGTTTCGCTGATGGCGCGCATGCGCAGCACGTCGTTGCCGGTGAGCACCGCATGTACGGTGGAGGCACGGTCGGTGACGTTGACCTGCTTGAGGATGTTCACGCTTACGTCATGGCTCGGATAGCCGATGGTTGTTTTGATGAGGAAACGGTCCATCTGCGCCTCAGGCAGTTTGTAGGTGCCGAGTTGTTCGATGGGGTTCTGAGTGGCGATGACCATGAACGGCTGCGGTACCGCATGGGTTTCGCCGTCGACGGTGACTTTCTGCTCTTCCATGACCTCGAGCAGTGCGGACTGCGTTTTTGGCGAGGCTCGGTTGATTTCGTCGGCGAGCACGATGGATGCGAAAATCGGACCTTCGCGGTATTCGAATTCGCCGTTCTTCTGGTCGTAGTAGGTTACGCCGACCACGTCGGACGGCAGCAGATCCGGAGTGAACTGGATACGTTTGAACGACATGTCGATGGAGTTGGCGAGGCCGCGGGCCAGCTGCGTTTTGCCGGTCCCCGGATTGTCTTCGAGCAGAATGTGGCCACCGACGATCATGGCGGTGGCGCATTGGCGGATCGGCTGTTCCTTGCCGACCACGACTTGGGAGACGTTGCCGACCAGTTGGGCGAACAGTTCATGGAATTCGGTGATGTCGGCCTGCGGCGCGGACATCATGGAAGAAGCCATGGCCGGCTGCGCGGGCTTGACGCTTGGTGCCGTAGTCTGCGGGAATTGGCGCGTTGCCATTACGGGAGCCGATTGCGATTGTGGTAGCGGCTGTTGTGTTGGAGCGGATTGCGTCGGTTGCGCCTGCATGGGCTGCGCCATTGGAACCGTAGGCCTCGTCGGCCTGGAAGGAGTTGCGTTATGCGTGCTGAGTACCGTGCCCTCTTCGTCTCCGTCCTGTTCCTGCGGATGCGTCGGCAGGCTTGGAGCTTGGAATGCGGGGCGTGCCTGCGGATTGCCGGGCTGTTGCGGCTTGCTCATATGGCGCCCAATGGAACCCAGCTGGGTGGCGTCGTCGTTTTCGTTGCTCATAGGTACTCCTTGGTTGCTTCTATTGATCGTATTGATGATTGGTTGTGATGTTGAATTTGCTTATTTGACGGTGAATGAGATGCCTCGCGCCTGTTTTCCTGCCAACCCTGTTCGTAATGAGATGGCTGAAGCATTGGTGTCTATCGAGGATTGCGTCTCTCCATTATCAGGGGTTGGTCCCGGTTCCGGATCGGGGGTTTTCTCCTCGTATCGGACTCCGGTCACGGGATCAGAGCTTTTCTTGGTCGCATTGATTTCTGGTTCCCCGGCAGTGGTGATCACGCGAACCTCCCAATCGCATCTGGTACCGGAAGGACTGGTGATGTCGGAAACATCCAGTGTGCCGTTAGCTGGCCAATCGTAGGTATGCGAGCTTTCCCCTGCCGGAGTGATGACGATCTGGCCTTTGACACTTCGCCCGTGGGCCTCCCAACTACCGCCATTGACATGAATGATGTTGGCGTTCTGTGTATCCCACGTCAATGAGGATGGCAGTGTGATTTCCGCTGGCTTTTTGTTGCCGACGGTATTATCGGTAGCGATTGCTGGGTCGCTGAGATGTGAGGTGTCGATGAAGTACTGTTGCACGCTTACCGTATCGCAGGTGCTCCAATCACCGGAAAGCGGCCATTCGGCTCTGCTCTCATGAACATCATCATCGTAATAACCCTTGGCCTTTACAACGAAACCTGTGACGCGTCCACCTTTTCTGGACCAGGTCGCCACACATGTGTTGTTGTTGAGTTCCAGCTTCACATTGGTTGGAGGATCGACTGCTGTGAAAGTCGAAACGGACGCTTCGTTGCGCAATGAGCCACTGCGTTCCGTAACCACGGTAATCGTCGGCTTAAGTTTTCTGTAGTACCACTCGTTCTTAATGTCGAATTCGACGGAATAATCCTTGGCGCTTGTCTCCACGGATTTGTCTTCGCCCTCGATGCTTACCGTAATCGACTGGTATTTCGAGTTACGTGCGTCATTGATCCGTCCTCTCACCACGATCTTGTCGCCTGATTGATCGGCGGAAATAGTCGGATTGTCAGGCGTACCCCAAGGCGAAACGGCATTGGATGCCGTGGAGGGCTGGCTCCAGTTCACTTTGTTATGCGCCTTGACCGTGGCGGTATAGGATGCGCCGTCGGTGATCGCATTGTCGTCGAATTTGAACGTGATGCTGGTGCCAGTGACTTCCTGGGCCGGATTCGCCACATTCGGACCGCTCAACGTCACCTGATACTTGTCGACGGCGGAGAAATTACCCTCCAAAGCCTTCCATGTGACAGTGATGGTGTTCTTGCTAGCTTCGGCCTTCACATCGGTCGGCGCGTCCGGAAGCTTGTCAGGCATGCCTTCCACGCCATTCGACTCCTTCGACCAGCCGACCTCATTCTTGGCCTGCACCTTGAACGAGTACGTCTTGCCGTTCTTCAAGCCGGTGATTTGGCAGGAGGTCACGGATCCGCACGATTTCTCGCCGGAACCGTCGCCGCCCCACGACACCTTGTATTCGCTGATCGGACTGCCGTTCGAAGAGCCGGCCGTCCAACTCAGATTCACCGCGCCATCCTGCGGGTCTCCGGCGATGGGGGAGAGCAGCGGCGCATCCGGCTTGTCCATCACCAAAACGTTGATGGTGCCCGTCACCTCACGTTCCTTCGTATTGGTGGCATCGCGCACGTTGACGATCACCTTGTTGGTGCTCGCGCCGATATCGGACGAGGCGCTGATCGACACCACACCGTTGGACGGGCAGTCCACGGTCAGCTTCGACGCGCCATCGGACGTGCATCCGGTCACGGTCAATGCGGAATCGGGGAACGGATTATACGCATCGGACAGCAGGTTCACTTCCTCACTGGATCCTGCCTTGACCTTCACGGTTTTCGCGTTGATGCGTGCCAAAGGCCTGTTGGAGGCCGTCACACGAACCGTGACGCCCGCACTCACCGTGCCCTTCGAATATTGAATCGAAATCGGCACGCTCACCGTTGTTCCCGGCGAAGCGGTCTTGTCGGCGGACACGGTCAGCTTGCCGTTCGAACTCACCTTGGCGCTCACCTGGTCGGAATCGGTGCCACCCGAATACGTGTACTGCTTCTCATCGTCATACAGGTCGGACGCCGAATGGGTCAACGCGGTCAGATCGATGGTGGTGGCGCTTTCTCCTGCGACCACGTCAATGGTGGACGAGGAGAACGTCGGCGCGGGCATGTCACGTCCGATCACGGTGATCGGCAACGTCAACACCGCCGAATTGATGATTTTCACATTATCGTTCTTGTCGCGTTTGCCATCCACCGCGGTGAAGGTGATGGACGCTGGACCGGAATAATCCTTTGATGCGGTGAACTTCAACGTCTGGTCGTTCACATACAGGTCGCCGTCCGCGGCCTTCGTGGCGCTCACCGAATCGGCGCCGTCCACATACGCGATCTTGCCTGCGCCCACGCGCACATAATCGGCGATATTGATGGTGATCGTCTCGCGTGCGTTCACCTTCAATGCCGGCGCCTTCGGTCGAAGGGTCGGCGGGAACACGCCGTACGCGGGCACTTGGATGAACGCAGTGGACGTGATGTTGTATGTCGTGTTGGTCACGGTGTACGGCACGGCTCGTGCCTCGTCCGTCAATTCCACGCTAATGGTCGTGGACTTGTCACCGCCCTTGACATGCGCATGGTCGGTGGCGGAATCATCCACGGCCACCTGCAGTTCGTCGGCGCTGCCGGAAGGATTCGCGATCCATTGCGAAACGTCCACGTCGATGGATTTCTTATCGATCGTCGCGGAAGATGGCACACGGTAGTCGTATGCTGTCGGCGGTTCGATGGTGGCGTTGTCGTCCACGTTCACCGTCAATGTCGCGGTGTCGGACAATCCTGCCTTGTCTTTGACCGTATACACCACGTAATAGGTGCCCGCCTGCTGAGGAGTGGTGAAGGCGAGCGCATTGTCCGCCACGGTCACATTGCTGATGTCTTGCGATTCGACGTTTTCGCTGACGGCCAGGTCGGTGTTGTCTCCGGAGATGTCGTTTTGCGCCACGGGCACGGTTGCTGCGGTGTTGGGGCGCAATGTGATTTCGTCGTCGCGCGCGTATACGCCCGAGTCGGTGCCGGATGTGAATACGCCTACGCGGATTTGCGCTTGGGATCGTTGGCCGGTCCAGTCTTCGACGGCGTATGAGAAGGTGTCCGTTCCTGTGGAGTCGGCATAGGCTTCGTATACCAGGTAGGTGGCGCCGACTTCGCTGGTGCGTCCGAGTGTCGGCGCCTTGTTGCCGAGACCGAGCAGCTGCACGTCGTCGCCGTCGGCGTCGATGCCGGTCAAGGTGATCGGGATCTGGACTTTTTGGCCGGCCGCGACTTGCGCCTCGACGTCGGATGGTGTTGGCGCAGCCTTGTTGGAAGCGTCTTTTTGATGCACGTTGATGGTGATTGTGGCGGATGCCGCGTTGCCGAGATTGTCTTTGACCGTGTACGTTACGGGGAAGGATCCGGTTTGGTCGGATGCTTGGTATCGTACGGTGTTGCCTGATACGAATACGAGTCCTTTGAACGTGTTTTTGTCGTATTGCAGGTCGTTTTGCAGGCTTACCGTGGTGCCGTCGGAGTAGGTCACGTGGTCGAGCACGTCGATGGAGACGATGCCGTCAGTGCGTACCTGCGTGGTGATGTTGTCGGCTTTCGGCACGGAGTTGGAGGTGGTCAGTGCCGGTGGCTGCAGTACGATCACGCCGGTTGACGTGCCTGCCGCGTTGGCGACGCTGTATTTGATCTGCACGGGCTCGGTCGGTACCTGTCGTGCGGTGATGTAGACGCGCTTGTTGCTTACGACGCCGGTTTTGATGCCGCTCGCCGCATCGGCGGTCACGCTGGTCACGGATAGCACACCACCCATCGGGTCGACGTCGTTAGACAGTGGTTCCACGATTGCGGTGTTGTCGGCGCCGAGCAGTGCCACGTCGTTGGCTGCGATGGGCTTGGCGGAGTCTCCGGTCACCGCCTGCACTTCGATGCGGGCCAGGCCGGTCGAGGGGATGGATCCTTGTGTGATGGTGTAGGGCACGTAGTAGGTGCCGGGGTTGGATGCGCTGAAGGTGAACGACATATCGGTGGCGTTCATGGTGGTGGATGCGCCGGATGGGGTTTCCACGGCGGTCAGCTGCGCGGGCTCGGCCGAGGTGCCGTGCACGTATTGTTTGAGTGAGACGGTGGTGCGCGTGTCTGGCGTGGTCTGCTTGACTACCGGATCGATTACCGCGGCCAACGTGTTGGCCGGTTTCACTGAGAAATACACCATGCCGGTGCCGGTCTGCTGGCCGTCGGAAACGGTCACTTCGATGCCGGCGCGTCCGGAAGACATGGATCCCGCGTTGAACACGAGCTGCCCGTCGGCGCGTGTGGAAACGGTCACCTGGTCGGTGTTTTGCGGGGTTGCGGATACGAGGGTGAGCGGGTCGCCGTCGGGATCGGAGAAGCTGCCCAGCGCGTTGGTGGTGTAGGCCGCTCCTTGTTCCACGTCGATTTCCGGTGGCGTATCGGTTTGCTGGGGCGCGTTGTCGTCCCCGCCTACCAGTGTGAGGCTTACGTTGGCGTTGGAGGTTTGCCCGCGTCCGTCGGAGATTTCATAGCTGAACGATACGGATCCTTCGGATGCCGCGGAAGCGTCGAGCTGCAGATATCGTCCGTCGTATACGGGGGAAACGCTGATGTTGGCGCCGTCGGGGGCGCTTACCGAGGTGATGCGCAGTACGGAGCAGTCGGTCTGTTCGTCGTTGCGGAGCACGTCGAGGATCTGCTGCGATCCTGTTCTCGCGCCGAACGAATCATCTTCGGCTTTGATCTGGCCGGATTGCGACGAGCAGGTCTTGCTGAAATTATGCTGGTTGTTGGCGCTGTCGTTGTTCTGTTCCTGTTGCTTCGACTGTTTGGTTTCCACCTTGTTCCATTGGATTTTGATGACCTTGGTGGATTCCTGCGGATTCCAAACGTTGCCGTTGACCACGTCGTTGAGTATGACCAGACGATGGTTGGTGCGGAATATCAGTTCCGAAGTGGCGTTGATGTTGGTCAGGGTGTCGAATGCCGTATCCGAACCGTCTACGGAGCACACTTTGGCGTAATTGTTGGCTTTCTGCGCCCATGCGGCGAACACGCATCCGCCTGTGGACACCGGTTGGGCGGCCTCGCCCTTGCCGGAATTCGGTGTTTCAGAGGTTTTCTTGGTGCTGAGGTTCACCGTTGCGAGCCCGCGTGGTGTCGCCACGGCCACCCATCCGTTTTGTTTGCCGTCCGTGGAAGGGGCCTGCAAGGTCATGCTGCCCTGCAGATTGATGGCTGCGCTTCCCTGCGGCCAATACACGGTGCCTTTTGCCGCCACGACCGGGGTTTCGCCGATGACGGTGAACGATTCGGCATGCGGTGCGCCTCCTATCGTGCCAACTTGCTCGCGCGTGTCTTGCGGCCCTTTGATGCTCAGCACCGCGCCATCGGAAGTTCGGTATCCGTATACGGTTCCGTCATGCGTCACCGCGATTTTTCCGCCGGATCCCAGTTTCATGTTCGGCTTGTCGGTGGTGGGGTTGACGGATTTCACATCGGCAGCGGATCCCACCCACACATTGCCGGTTTTGGTGTTGATGAACGCTGCGGTATTGCCTCCGATAATGGTTTCGATATCCGTTTTGATGGCGGTGTTGCCGGTTTCGCTAATGGTGGAAGCCGCGATATTGCTGGCTTTGGTGCCTTCGGAGATCACTGTGTCGCCATCATGCTGTGCCACGTCGAAACGGGAGGCTGCGGATGAGACTCCGGCGTCCACATCCTTGTTCTTCGCATTGAATCGTGCGGCTTTGCGGTCCTTCAGCGACGTGATCCACACGGTGCCGTCGTCAAGTTGCACATGCCGTTGCGTCACCGAACTGACGATGAACGCGCCTGCGATGATACCCAGCAGCAGAAGCAGCATGACGATCGGCGTGATCCACCGTCTGCTTCCCGACGGCAACAGCAGTTTGCGCATCATCGATCCGAAGCGCAATTGACGTTCGTGCGATTGTGCCGGCTGATCGGCTGCGTTCTTGCGTTTGTCCATTTTCGGTTCTTCCTTGAGTGTTCCGATGGTCGTTGTGTTCGTTCCGGACATCGCCTGCGATGGAATAATGCCGTCGGCCGACCCTGTTGGGAAGTGCTGTGATGCTTATGGTTTGGCCGCGCACGCGATCGCAGGATTCTGCGACATCTGCCGGTCCGCTCGGATGAGGCTCACCTGGATGCAGGTCTGCGAGCCGTCGGCGGGTTTGATGCTGATGCGCGTGTCGGTGGTGGTGGTTCCTTGGGCGTTCGGGTCTACTCCTGCATCGCCTACCAGCGACCATGCGTACGAATCGCCGTCCTGAGGGTCGGGGTTCACCCATGTGAACTGCACGCTGCTGCCATCGGCGGAATATGAGCCGGCCAGATTCTCGACACTGGGCACGCTACTTGTGGTGATGGCCGAATCAGGCGAATCGTTGTCCTGATCGTGCGTTCCCGGAGTCTTGATCTGCACGCTGCTATTGTCGGAAGCCGAATCCATATTCGGCAAGATCACATACGCGAACGCCAGTTCGACGGCTGCAATCGCGGCGACCGCCGAAACAACGATCGCAAGAGGCTTGGCCCAAGTGCTGCGCTGCTTTGGGACGGTCGGTGAAACCTGAATGTTCGCCTGGGACTGTGCGTACAGATTTTGCGGGAACGGCGGTTCGCCTTCGACCGTGGTCGGCGTGGCATGGCCATACAATTCCTGCTGCGCACGCTGCATGTCACGCGCGAAATCATATGCGGAATAATACCGGTCTTCCGGCGCTTTATTCAACGCCTTGCGTAAAATCCGCTCCACTTGCGGGGGAATATCCGGCCTATTGAGCTTAGGGAGCGGATCGGTGAGAATGATGTTTCTCAGCAGAGCACCGCGTTCTTTGCCCCTGGTCGAGCCGAGGGCCGCGGAATAGCCGTATTCATATGGCGACTGGCCCGTCAGCATGGCGAACAGCGTCGCCCCCAGCGAATAAATATCGGAGGATTCGTTGCCTCCGCCGTTCTTCGCAAGCACTTCCGGCGGAGCCCACGCGATGGTGTAGCCGATGCCGGGACGTCCGTAAATCGTTCTCGCGATGCCGAAATCGGAAAGCATGGGCATGCCGTGCGTGTTGATGAGAATATTGCTGGGCTTGATGTCGCGGTGGATGATGCCTTCGCGGTGCGCTGTGGAAAGGGCGCTCGCCAGATTGATGCCGACGGTGAGCATCTGGTCTGCGTTGAGCCTGTTGGATTCCAGGAAGGTCTTGTAATTGCCTCCCGGAGCGTATTCGAATACGGTGTAGCCGTTGCCTGTGGCGGTGACGCCGCTTTCGTACACCGAAAGAATGTAGGGATGCGAGGAGATCCTGCCCATGAAGTTCGCTTCGGAACGGAACCGCGCCGCCGCGCGCGGATCGAGCGTTCCCTTGCTGACCTTGATGGCCACTTGTCGGCTGGGGGAAAGCTGCTGGTACAAATACACGTTCGCTTCGGAACCTGAACCCAACTTTTGGGCGAATGTATACCCAGGGATTTGAGGGGGAATGCCGTTCATGGCTTCCATATGCTCTCTTTCCTCGTGGTGCGTATGCTTTTCGGCCGCTCTCTCTGGATCCTATCCTAACTGAAGACCAACCCAGAAACCTATCAGCAAGGGGTCAAAATGTCCATATACAAAGACGGGCATCTGAGACATGTTGTGGCTGAATAATAGAAGTCGTAGTGATAGAAAGAACGTGCGAACCTTAAGAGACGGCCTTCGTGGCGACGATGAGGGTACATACATTCAGTTGCTGGATGACGGGCATCTGGCTCAAATGGAAATGACCATTGATGTGTTGTCGGCGTTGCTGCAGATGCCACGAAGGAGTGGTTGCACCGCAGATTGTGTTGGATAAAGGTTGGCTTCGAGACAACTTTGTAGGTTCCGGATTTGTCAGGTAAAGGAGGGCGAGACTAGTAGTGTTGGGAGGCATGATGAATTTGGAAGACCTTGACCGCGTCACGTTGGTTGCGGGCGCGCCGAGCAGTGGAAAAACCGAGTTTGCGCTGGGCATGCTGGTTGCCGCAATGAGGCGGTATGGTGACGGGAATGCCGTGATGACGGTGTCTGGCAGGCAGATCGCCGATGCGTTGGGCGATCGGGCGATCCGCGAATTGTCGGCCGTGTCGCAGGCGCGACCGGTCACTACGTTGCCTGCCGTCGCATTCCGTCTGCTGACGGCCGTGAGATCAAGTCAAGGCGAACCGTTGCCGAAACTGTTGAACGGTGCGGAACAGGATGTGATCATCCGCAAGGTACTGGCTTCGCATGTGGAGCATAGGCAACATGGCGACGATTGCGCCACCTGCGATCTGCTGCGCACCTATTTCGCGGTTTCCGAATGGTCAGGACTGGTGGCCGACGATTCCACCGACGCATTCGCCAACCAATTGCGCGACATGCTCGCACGCATGAACGAGATTGGCGCGAAACCGCAGTTCGAAGACATGCTGATCGCCCGTGCGGCCAGCAGGGACGGCATGCTTGACGAACGTCGCGAACGCCTGCGCACTCAATGGCGTCTCGCCTTCGCCTTGCGTGAGGAATACAATGAGGCGATCCGTTCGTCTTATCCTGGCGAATATCGTCTCGACGCGTCGCAGCTGATGATCGACGCCACCGAAGCCGTGTCTGGCATACAGGAAGCCGATATTGCGAACATGCTGATCGTTGACGATTTTCAAGATACGACGTTGGCTGGTTTCGCACTGCTTGAAGCCCTGCATGAACGCGGGGTGCGCCTGCTGTTGGTTGGCAATCCCGACGAAGCCGTGCAGACGTTCCGAGGATCATATCCGGAATATCTGTTCAACCAGGCGCAGACGCGCATGGGAGCGAGGCTTGAACGCATCGAAGGTCTGCAAACGGCGCACGAAGGCGATACCGCGCAAACCGTGTCGAACCAGCAAGGCGTGCATGGCGACTATCGCACGCTTGTCGCGACGCGAGTGAGCCTGTCGATCGCAAGCACGGAGTCGACGGACGTGCCTCTGCCCGATCGTCCCGGCAAAATGAGCGATATGCCAGGCGCGATGCCTATCGAAACGTTGCCGGCCGACGATACGGGCGCTCGTGTCACGCCGGCCGACGGCAGTGTGGAAACGGCCTTGTACCGTTCCTCTTCCGAAGAGCTCGACGACGTGGTGTGGAAGATCAAAACTGAGCATTTGCAACGTTCCCGTGTATGGAACGACATGGCCGTGATCGCGCACGACAATGCCACCGTGCGCGCATTCGGCGAGCGGTTGCGCGCTGACGGCGTTCCCGTGCGCTATTCCAGCGTGACCCGGCCGTTGAAGGATGAGCCGTTCGTGCAGGGTCTGTTCGCGTTGATCGAGTTGGCCGAATTGAAAAACCAGACGATCGCGGCTTCGACCATGGACCTGCAGACCGCCGGATCCTATATTCGTTCGCGCGTGGCGCTGATTATGGGATCTCCGCTGATTACGGTCGGTGGTGATCAACGGCATGAGGGGCGTCCGGCCCGTCTCGCATCCATCGAATCCGCGATGAACGCGTTGGTTTCGCTCGCTTCGATTGTGGAAAGCAAGGCTGCGAACCATGATGAGGATGCTGCCGAAGAATACGACGAAGATGATTTCGAAGATGATGAGGATGCGGCGGACGCTGCCGTCGAACAACAGGCGTTGCTCCCTCGTTTGATGGAAGATTGGCGCGATTATATGACGGACTATCATGCGATTCGCGCCGATGGCGAGCATGATAGTGAGCATGAAGACGAGCATGAAGGCGATTTCGCGCTGAGTATGGAAGCGCTGTACGTGCTTCTTATGGAGGGCAATACCGATCGCGTGGTCGATGCGATCGCCTCCGTGCTGGGCGCGGATCCGCAGATCAAGGCGTTCGCATCATTGTGGAAGGTTCTTGACAAAACATGCGAGTCGGAAGCCAAACTGGTTTCGCGTGAACCGCAATATGTGTTGGATTGCGCATGGAGGGCCTGCGGCAAGGCGGAAGTCTGGCAGCGTGTGGCGCTGGAGCATTCGGCTGCCGGCCGTGCCGCGAATGATCGGCTTGACGCGGCGATGCGTTTGTTCAACTATGCTTCAGGCGGCGAGTCAAGCGGGGAATTCGCGGTACACACCATCGAGGCGTTCATCGAACAGGTGCGTTTGCTGACCATTGAGGCGGATTCGCTGGCGCATACCGCGCCCATTGATCAGGCGGTGACCCTGACGACTCCCGCAGGAGCGGCGGGAAAGCGCTGGAATCTGGTTTTTCTGCCGGCTTTGCAGCAGGGGCAGTGGCCGAATCTCACACCACGCAACACGTTGTTCGGCGGTGAGGAACTGGCCGATGTGATGCTGCACGGCGTATTGTCCGACACGATCGTCACTCCGGCGGGCAGGCAGGACGCGCAACTGGCGTCGGTGCTCGCCTCCGAGCAGAAGAGCCTGTTGGTGGCGTTGACCCGTGCCAGCGAGCGTGTGGTGGTGAGCGCCGTGCTGAATGACGACAATGTGCCTTCGGATTTTCTATACGGATATATGCCGGAGTGCTTCGACCGCGATCGCGACGCCGATATGGAACGGCGAGAATATGCGTCGGTCGGCGGCCAAGGCGATTACGCGGGGCTGGAAACCGATCCCCGTGGTCTGGTCGCGGCCGCCCGAAGCGTGCTTGCGTCGGAACCTGAGGACAGCCCGAAGGCGCGTGATGCCGCGGAAGCGTTGGCATTGCTGGCTTCGCATGGTGTTACGGCGGCCGACCCTGACCGTTGGCCGTTTATGGGGGAGACGGTCGAGGCCACCATGCGGAAGATCGCGGCCGTCATGCGGACGGGCATGAGCGACACGTCGGAAAGCTCGACGTCGGGCCGAAACGGTAAATCGCGGCGATCCGACGTGGTGACTTTGTCTCCTTCTGCGGTAGACAATCTGTGGGCGTGCCCGGTGTGTTGGATGTTGGAAAACCGCTTCTCCGGCCCGCGCATGGGCAGCGTCGCCACGAGTTTCGGCTCGCTGATCCACAAGGTGGCGCAACAGGCCACCGAAGCCGGACTTGATATGCCGGAACACCATACCGCCATCAGCGACGTGGACAATATCAATGCGATCACCGAATGGATGTATGCCGAATACAAGCGTCTATGCGGCGATTTCAACGCCATTGCCGATCCCGCGCAACGGTATCAGGCGTTGAAGAAAGATGAGCAGGCGCAGGAGGCGTTGCGTAACATCGCCACGTATTTCGTGCAATCGAATCATGGTGATTATCCGATTAAAAATAATGATGCATTCAGCGTTGGAAAACTTACGAAAGCCGAACCTGAGCTGAAATTTACCGCAAAATTCGATTTCGACGATATTCTCGACGCCTACAATGCGATGGACGGCGTTCACGCGATTTCACGGAACGAATTGATCGCCATTATGGGAGCGTTGGTCGGAGGATGGCCGGAAACCGGCATGAGCGAGTATCTCACCGTGCGTTTGACCGGCAGGATCGACCGTTTGGAACGGCGTGAAATGGCGGATGGCACGCAGCAGGTGCGTCTGATCGACTACAAAACCGGTGTCAGTCCGACCGGCGAAGGCCTGTTCAACGATCTGCAGCTCGTCTGCTATCAGCTGGGACTCGTATTCCCCGAGGAAAGCGGCATGCGCGGGGCGCAGGCGGTGGCGAACGCGCCGAACATCACGCAAAGCGCGCTATTCCATGTAGCCAAGCACGCATACCCTGCGCCGTATGGCGACACCGCCGCCGAATCGCATATGCAGCAGGCGCTGTTCGCCAATGGAAGTCTCAATACCGGCGAATTCATACCGCGCTATTACGTCAAAAAACTCGACAAGGATTTCCACGACGGACTCGATGACATGCTTCCTCCGTTGGAAGTGAGCGACGAGCATTGGAATGAGTTCCTTGGCTTACGCGGCACGATGGCGGTATGGTCCCTCACCATGATCGCGAGGGTCTTCTATGCGGCCGCGGCCAGCAGGGCGAACGAAATCACCGCAAGACCGACGACGGAACATGTGAGATACTGCAGAAACACTACGATCTGCCCGGCCTGTGCGGGCGAACAGAACACCGTATTCGAAAGGAGAACGGCATGAGCGGAACCATGAAGTTCACCGACAGTCCTGAGCAGGCTGCCGTCGTCCAAGCGCCCTCGTATGCGGATGTGGTGGTGGTGGCCGGCGCTGGATCCGGCAAAACCTACACGATGACCAGACGCATCATCACGCTGATCGAACAGGGGGTGAGCCCCGAAAAGATCCTCGGACTGACCTTCACGCGCAAAGCGGCCTCGGAACTATTGTCTCGAGTGTCTGCGGCCGTGACTCGCGACCAGCGCGAACGCGGCCTGAAATCAGCGAACATGACGTTCCTCAAACCGGAAGTCTCCACGTACGACGCTTTCTTCCAATCCATCGTGCGCCAATATGGACTGCTTGTCGGCTTTGACCAGAACACGCAGCCATTGAGCGAAGCAGGTGCCATGCAGCTCATCCACACCGTGCTTGACAGGCATATGGATGATCTTATGGCGTTCGACGGCGATCTGAAATCGTTCAACACCATAGCGGGCAACGTGTTCGCCCTGTCCAACGCCATTTCCGGCGCCATGATCGGCGGCGACTGCACCAGCTTCGACGAAGCCGTGCAACGCGTGCGCGACTGGGATGAGGCGTTCGTCGAACAGATCGCCAAGGCGCTTGACGGCGAAACCGTGCCAACGGAAGAGCCGAAATCGCCAAAGCTGCCGAAACGACTGAAAAAGGATTCCGACGCGGACTACGAAAAGAAACTGGAGAAATACCGCGAACTCGGGCACGACATGTGCGTGTTCAACAGCGCGCAACTCGCATTCGTCGCCAAGCAACGCGACCTGCTGCTCGATCTTGTGCTTGACTATCATGCCGAAAAACGCGCCTGCAATATGGCGGAATTCAGCGATTTCACCATCGCGGCATTCCAGCTTGTCTCCCGATTCCCGTCCATCGGAGCGGCCTACCGCAAACGCTATTCGCATGTGCTTCTCGACGAATACCAAGACACGTCCACCACGCAGGCGGCACTGCTGAGCGCGCTGTTCCACGCTGACGACACGCATCGCAGCGCGGTCAACGCGGTCGGCGACCCCTTCCAATCGATCTACGCATGGCGAGGGGCGAGTCCTGGCGCATTCCGCATGCTGCAACACGATTTCGGCATGGACGCCACCAGCAGGCCATTCGCATTGACCGTGACGCGGCGCAACTCACGCATGGTGCTCGAAGCGGCGAACAATCTCACCAAACCGCTCCGCTTGCCTGCCAGACGCCTCAGCAGCTCGCTGATGCGCGAAGTCGACGTTCCGGCGCTCGTCAATACCGACGAAGCCCCCGAAGGAACGGTGGGCGTGCTTGCGTTCGACACGTTCGGGCAGGAGGTCGACGCGGTCGTGCGCTTCGCCAAACATGCGATCGCCCTGCACACGCCTTCCTCGCGCGACCTCGACAATGGCATGAAAGACAATCGTCCGCACGTGGCGGTGCTGTTCCGTTCCAAAGGAATCATGTCGCAATTCGCGGAAGCGCTCGAACGCGCAGGCCTGACCACGCTGGTAGTGGGGCGGTCGGCGTTGCTGGAACGCCCGGCGGTGCAGGACGTGTTCGCTTTGCTACGCGTCGTCAGCGATCATACCGACAGTGCGGCGCTTATGCGATTGCTGGCCACGCCGCGATTCTCCATCAGCGCCAACGATCTGCAGGCGCTCGCCGATACCGCGGAACAGGTGAACACGATGTGCCGGTATCGTGCGCTTGTTTCAGCTGGAATCGTGCAGGAGCAATCCAACAAGGAAGAAAAACCGGAAAATCTGGGAATTTATGGAGTAACTCCCAAGTCGGGTCCTTCCGATGCTGAAATCCGTGCCATCGTACGTGAATATCGAGATCAAGTGCCGAATGCGGTTTTCCTTGTGGACCTCATGTTGCGTGACGATCTCGCGGAACTCATTGACGGCAGGGTGAGTCGTGAAGGGACGAAGGAAGTGCTTCGCGCCGCGGATGCGATCCGTCAGGTGCAGCGCATGCTTGGCCACCCGTTGCCGGAAGTGGTTCGTGAGGCCATCGTCGCATTGAATCTCGATATCGACATGCAGCTGGCCGAGCATATGCGCGGCGGTCAGGCCGATGCCACGCTCGCCGCATCCCGGGTGGCGCTCGCCAAATCGCCGATCGATGCGTTGCTGAAGCTCGTCGACACGTATATGCAGGAGATCGCGTCGCAGGGAACGCCGAGCCTGCGCGCGTTCATCTCATGGGCGGATTCGCTGCGCGACGCACGCGAGGAGAACGCGGTGGCTCCCGATGTGCCTGTCGACGTGGTGCTGATGACCGTACACCAGTCGAAGGGCCTTGAATGGGATGCCGTGGCCGTGGTCGGCATGACCGATGGCGGATTCCCCACCAACAAGGGCAGCGATCTGCGTGTGGTCGTTGATGAAGAGCATCTCAACGGTTTCCAGGATGGCGTGTGGACGCCGCCCGAATATCATGAGACCGCCAAAACGTGGCTGACCGATCCTGCTGCGGTGCCGGTTCCGGTGCGTGTGGACGCCGATATTCTGCCGCGATTCCCCCATGACGCGCTTGTGGGTGGAAATCCGTTGGAAGCGTTGGAAATGCTGGAGGATGCGGAAATCATTGACGACGAAGTGTTCGGCACCTTGCGGAATATGAGCGTCGATGACATGGAAGGTATTGATCCGGACGGACTGTATTTGACGCAAATCGAGGAGTATGGCCGTCGGTTGCATGCCGACGAGCGTCGCCTCGCGTATGTGGCGTTGACTCGCGCCCGTCATGAGGCGCTGCTCACCTGCAGCGCAACGAATGCGGAAAGCCGTGATCCGCGTGCCGTGGGCGATCGCAAACGTGTGTCCAAACCGTCGAATTTCCTAGTGGAAGTGCGCGATTCCATGCTCAATATCGTTTCCAGAGCGGCTGAGCCGAGCAACCTAGCCGATATTGCGGAAGTTGAGGATGTCGATTCCTCCGAAAACGGCATGACCAGTCTGCATTCGATCGATGCGCCGTTGCCGGATGGATTTTTTGTGGGCGAGCATGCCCGCGATTTTGAAGATGCGGTGGTCGGCGACGCTTGGCATGCGCCGCTCGAGCCGTCGGAAGGCAACCAGTTCCTGCCATGGCCGTGCGAGTTGAGCGATGAGACCCTCCAGACGTTGCGTTTGTCTGCGTTGCAGGTGGATTCGGCGATGAACAATGCTGGCGGGCAGACTGATGGGCGGGCTGGCGAACGGGCCAGCGGGCAAGTTGGCGAGCCTGTCGGTGGCGAAGGTGCTGGGCGTTGCGAAAATACGGGTGCTTCGCTGCTGCGATGTGCGCAATTGCTGGTGGCCGACAGCAATCTCATGCCTGACATGCTTGGAGAGGCGTCGCAGGATGCGTTCGACAGCGCGGTGCGTGCGAAGGGCGAGAGGATTCTTGCGTCAGGTCGTCAGAACGTCACCTCGCTGCAGGCGCGCGCAGGCATGATGGACGAGCGTGGCGCCCGCACTTACTGGCGTGGGCTGGTGCGTCCGATACCGAACGTAGCGTCTCCGGCCGCGCAACTGGGCACGCAGTTCCATGCTTGGGCGGAACGGTTCATCATGGCCGATGCGAATGATGCCGGCATTGGCGTTGGCGCGAGCGGCAATGGCGGTACTTGCGTAGCTGAATCGCGATTGGCGATGCTTGCCGAGCTGCGACGCAACAATGCGGCGCAATCGCAAGACAATCAAGACGATAATGGGGCAGACAATAACGGGATATTCGATTGGCAACAGCGTCTCGCAACGTCGACATGGGCACGGCGCAAGCCCGCGTGGGCGGAACGGCAAATCGTCGTCAACGTGCCGCAATTGGGCACCATCGTCAACGGCAAGCTCGACGCGGTGTTCTTCGGGGGTCTCGATGGGGTGGATCGGTCGAAACAATATACTATTGTCGATTGGAAAACTGGAAAAAAACCTCGCAAAAAAGAGGAAATTCAGAAAAAATTAGCACAGTTGGATATGTATCGTATCTTGCTGTCGGCAATGGAGGGTGTACCGCTTACCGCTATCGACGCCTGCCTCTACTATCTGAGTGAACCCATTGAGGGCGATCGACAGCTCAATGCCGCCGACAAAACAGAAGAAGAGATCCTTGCCGAGTTGAGCTACGGAATTCCGGAACAATCCGACAACGACTAGTGCTGGTGCGCCGAACGTGCGGCGCTTTCCAGCCTGCCCGTAGGGTAACGCACTATGGGCAGCGTTGTGGAGGAGCGCCGCTACCCTCGTGCAGCATGTGTGGGCGGGCACACGTGCCGGACGCAACGAAAGTTAAGGAGCGATAATCATGGCTGCCACCAGCGCAACCGAAATCCCGAAGTCGCCATATTCCGTACTGTTCTCCATTCCGGGAACCAAAGCGTTCTGTGCTTCCGGAGCCTTGGCGCGACTGCCGATGTCGATGATGAGCCTTGGCATTATCCTCGCACTCAACCATTTGTATGACAATTGGACGATCGCAGGCGTGATGAGCGCGGCATATGTGCTTTCCACGGCGGCGGTCACGCCACTGTACGCACGACTGTTCGACCGATTCGGCCAGCGCAAGGTCGGATCGGTAGTGCTTGTCGTGCAAATCATCGCCATGCTTGGCTTTGCGTTCGCGGCATTGGTGCGCGTGCCGATTCCACTGCTGTTCGCCTTGGCTGTGGTGATGGGGCTCACGCAATTCTCGTTCGGCGCGCTTGTGCGTACCCGTTGGACGTATGTGCTTGACCGTACCGGCAACGGCTCATTGCTGAACACTGCGTATGCATTGGAATCCGCCATCGATGAGATCGTATTCATTTTCGGACCGATTCTGGCCGCGTTCCTGGCGGCTTCCGTGCATCCCGTTTCGCAGTTGTTTGTGCCGACGATTGCGTGCGCGATCGGCGGCACGGTGTTCTTCGCATTGCGTGACACGCAACCGCCGGTAGTACGTGAAATCACTGTTGTTTCGGCATCTTCCGACGATGCGGACGTGCGATTGGCGGTTGACGGCAATACTGGAAATAATGGCGGCGCAAATTCCGTGCAACAAGACAAACAACAAGACAAACTGACCGTCGCGCAGTTGAAGTCGAATGACAATCGCAAGAAACGCAATGTGCTCACCTATGCGGGCGTGATTCCGCTTTTGATGGTATTCATCGTGTTCAACATGAGTTTCACCGCATTCGATACGTCGATGACGGCCGTTATGAAAGCGTTGCATCTTGATTCCCTGCTTGGTGTGCAGCTTGCGATGTTGGCGGTCGGCTCGTGCATAGGCGCGCTGGTTTTCGGCACGCGCGAGCTGAAGGGCTCCCGCTGGCGCCATATGATCACGTTCCTCGCGATCATAACGGTAGGCTTCTTCATCATTCACATGTGCCAAGGCAATCTGATTATGATGGGAGTGTTTGAAATCCTTACGGGTCTTACCGTTTCGTCGGTGTTCGCTTCGGGCAATCTCGTTATGAAGGAGACCGTGCCGGAAGAATCGCTGACCGAAGGCCTCGCGTGGGTGAGCACCGCGGGAACCATCGGCGCGTCATTCGGTTCGATGACCACGGGAATCATGCTCGACCATTTCAGCCCAGACATAAGCCTGATGCTGCCATGGATTTTCGTGCTCGCTTCGATTCCGTTCGCCTTGATCGGCTGGGCGGTGACGCGTCGAAGCGTCTCTTTACATTCGTAAATGGAACATTCCTCAGTAGAATGAGTGAGACTGATTTGAAATGCTGTTCGTACGCTCGTACGTGCGACATGCTTGAAGGAGCTGCAATGATCAAGGTTTCTGTAGTTGGCGCCAAAGGACGTATGGGTTCCCATGTGGTCGATGCCGTGAACAACGCGGCCGACACCGAATTGGCGCTCGCGCTTGACGCCGGCGACGACCTCACCCAAATCACCCCCGGCAACACTGACGTGGTGGTGGAGTTCACCGTGCCGAGCGTGTCTCTTGACAATGTGCTCGCACTCGTGGCGCAAGGTGTCGACGTGGTGGTGGGTACCACCGGCTGGACCGACGAGAAGCTCGATCAGGTGCGTGCCGCGCTCGCTGCCGCGCCTCGCGAGGGCCAGAGTGTGTTCATTGCGCCGAATTTCGCCATTTCCGCCGTGCTCGCCGACTATTTCGCCAAGGTTGCGGCTCCGTACTTCGAATCCGCTGAAGTGATCGAGCTGCATCACCCGAACAAGGTGGATGCTCCGTCCGGCACCGCATTCCACACCGCGCAGGGCATCGCCGCAGCCCGCAAGGCCGCAGGTCTTGGCCCTGTGCCGGATGCCACCGAAACCGATGGCGGCTCCCGTGGCCAGGTGGTTGACGGCATTCACGTGCACGCCGTACGTCTGCGCGGTCTTAACGCCCATGAGGAGGCCCTGTTCGGTAATGACGGCGAGCAGCTGACCATTCGTGCCGACAGCTTCGACCGCATCTCCTTCATGCCGGGCGTGCTGCTGGCCGTGCGCAAGGTCTCCACCGGCGCATACCCAGGCGTGACCGTCGGCCTCGACAACTTCCTCGACCTGTAAATCTACCTCGTAAATCTATGGGGTCTGGAACTTTTCCGGTCTGATCATACGATCCCCGATTTGGCGGCGATGGTGAGTTTTCGCTTGCTGGATCGGGGATTGACATGTTTTGCGGTCTACGATTTTACGAGGCGTGCTATGGCCGCGCTTGCCTCGGCGATTTTCGCTTCGGAAACTTCCCCGCCCTCTTCGATGGCTTCTTTGACACAGTGGTTGAGATGATCGTCGACGAGCAGCAGCGCTACCGATTTCAACGCACTGTTCACGGCTGATATCTGCGTCAGGATGTCGATGCAGTATTCGCCGTTTTCCGTCATTTGGCGTATGCCTCGCACTTGCCCTTCAATGCGGTTGAGGCGCGCGATGATTTTCTTCTGGTCGTCCGCGTATCCGTGATGGGTTGCGTTCATGATGCTGCTCCTCGTAACGCTGAAATCTTGATCTTACCGCTGAAGATACCGCTTTTCTCTTGCAAATATACCCTATAGGGGTATATTGTGATGATAGTCATTGAGACGTGAACGTGAATAAAACCCTATTGGTGTTGAGGTTGGTGAGAATATGCAGGCTTTGATTGCCGTCATTGTCGCGTTCATTGTGACGGCAGCCGTGTTATGGTTCTTCTTCGCGCCGCGCAAAGCATTCCGCGCTCGTGTCGATAACGGCGTGCAAGAGGCGGTTGTCGAAGTCAAAGGTGGGTATAGTCCGGCAATCATCGAAGCTGAGGCCGGCTTGCCATTGCGATTGATATTCGATCGCAAAGAAGACGGTGAATGCTCGTCGCACGTGGTGTTCTCCGATTTCGGTGTCGACCTGGCATTGCCCGCTTTCCGCACAACGACATTGACGCTTCACCCTAACGAACCGGGGGAGTACGGTTTCGCATGTGGCATGAACATGCTGCATGGTACATTACGGGTGGTGCCGGGAAAACATCATGCCGCAATGCCGAAAGAACATTCGAAATCGGAAGAGAGCACGAATACTGCTGAATCTCACGTTCATATGCAATCGCAACAAACTGTTGTTGATGAAAAATCGTATGAATCCGCTGAATCTTCCAATATTTCTTCAGATTCTTCTGATTCGTCAAACGATTCTTCCGAATCTCGTGAGATGCGAACGCTGATTGCGCGTCTTATTGTGTCAGCCATCGTTACGATTCCAGTATTCGGTTCGACGATGTTGATGCTGTATCCGATGCCGAATTGGGTGCAATTTGTGCTGATGCTGCCGGTGATGTGCTATGCCGCATTACCGATTTTCCGCAGTGGTTTCGCGGCGATTATTCACCGTTCGCCGGAAATGAATGCGCTGGTCAGTCTGGGTACCGTATGTGCGTTTGCCTACTCGTGCGTGGTCACGTTTATTCCGCAGATTCTGCCTGAGAATGCTCGCGAACCGTATTTTGAAGCGGTTGGTGTGGTTATTACGCTGATGCTGGTCGGCCAATTGCTTGAAGCGCGCGCTCGTGTCGGTACTGGAGAGGCCATGCGCGCGTTGGCGGGATTGCAGCCGAAAAACGCTCGCGTGGTACGAGGTGAAATTGAAGAGGAAATTCCGGTCGAGCAGGTGGCGGTCGGAGATATTATTGCGATTCGCCCCGGCGAACAACTTCCTGTTGACGGTGTGGTTATTGCTGGTTCGTCGGCTGTTGACGAATCCATGATTACCGGCGAATCCATGCCTGTGGTGAAGCAGGCCGGCGGTTCCGTGACCGGCGCCACCATCAATGGCACTGGATCGCTGCGGTATCGTGCCACGAAAGTCGGCAAAGACACGGTGCTCGCGCAGATTATCGGATTGGTGCAATCCGCGCAAAGTTCAAAAGCGCCGGTGCAGCGCATGGCGGATAAGATTTCAAGCATTTTCGTGCCGATTGTGGTGCTGATTGCCGTGTGGTCGTGCGCGTTGTGGTTTGCGTTTGGGCCGGAACCACGCGTGGTGCATGCGTTGGTGGCTGCGGTTTCGGTGCTGCTGATCGCATGCCCGTGCGCGTTGGGTCTTGCCACGCCGCTTTCCGTAACGGTTTCGACTGGTCGTGCCGCGCAGATGGGCGTGCTGATCCGTTCCGCCGAAGCATTGGAAACCTGCGGCAAAATCAATGCCGTCGTGCTTGACAAAACAGGCACGATCACCGCTGGAAAGCCATCGTTGACCGACGTGTTTCCGCTTGGAAAATGGCGCAAAATGCCGGATGATCTGCTGGCGATTACCGCCAGTGCCGAACGGGATTCCGAACATCCTCTTGCCGCCGCGATTGTTGCGGGCGCGCAAGAGAGGCATCTTACGTTAGGCGAGACCACGCAATTCCGTGCGATTTCCGGTCGGGGCGTCACTGCGCACGTCGCGTTGCCGTTAATATCTGCAAATAATCCGACTGTTGCAGCCGACGAATCCTCTGCATCTTCCGTGACCTTCGAATCATCCATATCTTCTCCCGAAACCGCAATGTACAACGTTGCGGTCGGCAATACCGATCTGATCGACGATCTTGACGTGGCCATGCCGAGTGTCGGCAACGAGGATCTTGACGACATTATCGCAACCATGGAACGGCTATCGGCGGAAGGGAAAACGCCGATGCTCGCAGCAATCGACGGCGAGCTTGCGGGAATCGTGGCCGTTGCGGATACGGTGAAAGCCGATTCGCAGCAGGCCATCGCAGCTTTGAAATCGCGTGGCGTCAACGTGGTGATGCTCACTGGAGACAACGAAACGACGGCGCGTGCCGTGGCCGATCAAGTTGGCGTTGGCAATGTGATCGCGGGAGTGCGCCCGGAAAACAAGGCGGACGAAATCGCGAAACTGCAGGCGCAAGGCTATACGGTGGCGATGGTCGGCGATGGTATCAATGATGCTCCGGCGCTTGCCCGCGCGAATGTGGGATTCGCCATCGGTACCGGTACGGATGTGGCGATCCAATCCGCAGACGTGACATTGATGAATGGCTCGCTGATGGGTTTGGTGCATGCGCTCGACTTGACCCGCGCCACCATGCGCAATATCGCGCAGAATCTTGGATTTGCGCTCGGCTATAACAGCGTCGGCATTTCCATTGCGGCGGGCGTACTGTACCCGTTCACCGGCATGATGCTCAATCCGATGATCGCGGGCGCGGCCATGGCATTCTCGTCGCTATGCGTGGTGACGAACGCGAGCCGACTGCGCCTGTTCGATCCAGACAAGGCGGTGCGTGCCGCAAATAAGACGTATCAGGTTCGCCAGCCGAACCCGAACGATAATAATCACAACAACCATAGTCAGAAAGGATTCATCATGGGACTGTTCAGTGATCACAAGGCCAAGAAGGAAGGTATGCACGAGGGTATGGAAGGCATGGGCGGCGCGCACTCCTGCTGTGGCGGCCACACTGCCAACGGCAATCAGAGCGCGCCCGCCAAAGATCCGGTCTGCGGCATGAGCGTGGATCCGGCCACTGCCGCAGCAACCCGCGAATACAACGGCACCACCTACTACTTCTGCAACCCGGGCTGCGCCGCCAAGTTCGAGCAGAACCCCACCCAATACCTTGCCTGAGTTTGTTTTGGTGGGCGCACTTTTCCCTCTTGGTGATCGCACTGTTTTGGAGTGTTGTGCGGTCAGGAAAGCAAAATCGTGCGATATTCCGAAATCGTGCGATATTCCGAAATCGTGCGGTCACCAGATCAAAATCGTGAAGTCATTTGGCTTGAATCCCCCTGAGTATGCGGCTAAGCGTACCGATTCTTCCACTTGCTGGGGGATTTTGGACTGTGGGAGGCTTGGCAGCGGGAGGATTGTTCCATTAACTGGAGGTTTTGGGTCTCTGGGAGGCTGGTTGACGGGAGGATTGTTCCAGCGGGTGGAGGTTTTGGGAATGTGAGGGGTTGTTTAGCGTACCGATTGTTCCAGTGACTGGAGGTTTCGGGACTCTGGGAGGCTCGGCAACGGGAGGATTGTTCCAGCGGGTGGGGGATTTTGGTCTCTGGAAGGCAGTTCATATTGCGATATGGTCGCGAACTCGGGCGCTTCGGCGTCCGTGGCGGGAAGTACCGTTGGCACTATGACTGACGGTACTATGCATCTTCTTGATCCTGCTCCTTTCGGACGTATTCTTCCGGCCATGGTCACCCCCATGAAGGCCGACGGTTCCGTTGATTTCGAGGCCGCGCAGAAGCTTGCGAAGCAGCTTGTCGCCGATGGCGCCGATGGCCTTGTGGTCAATGGCACCACGGGCGAGTCTCCCACCACCCACATGGAGGAGAAGGTCGAGCTGGTTCAGGCCGTCAAGGATGTGGTGAGCGTGCCCGTTATCTCCGGTGCGGGTTCCAACGATACCGCCCACACCGTGCGCATGGTGGAGCAGACTCAGGAGGCGGGCGCCGATGCGGTGCTTGTGGTCGCTCCGTACTATTCGCGCCCGTCGCAGGAAGGCGTGTTCCGTCACTACAAGGCGGTCAATGATTCCGCGGACAAGCCGATTATCGTTTACGATGTGCCTGGCCGCACCGGTCTGCACATTCAGTTGGAAACCTACCGTCGTTTGGCTGAGCTTGGTCACGTCAAGGCGGTGAAGGACGCCACCGGAGATATCGCGGGTGCCGTGCGTAAGCGTATGGAAACCGGTTTGACTTGGTATTCGGGCGATGACGGTCTGTTCCTGCCGTTCCTTTCGGTTGGTGCAGTCGGCATTATTTCCGTGATCGCACATGCTGCTTCCGGTCCGATGCGCGATTTGGCTGCCGCATTCGACCGCGGTGACATTCATGGGGCTCAGCGCATTGCCGTGCAGCTTGCTCCACTGGTCGAAGCAATGAACGGCAACGGTTTCCAGGCTGTTATGGCCAAGGCTTCGCTGAAGGTGCGTGGCATTCTCGACTCCACGACGATGCGTCTGCCGAACGTCGGTCCGGGCGAGGCTGAGATCAAGCGCGCGGAAGATGGCATGCGCGCTTCCGGCTTGCTGTAATTGAAGAACTTGTGATTGCGAAACTTGTGATTGCGAAGCGCTTGATTGTCGGCGATTGCGCTGATTCCGGGCATTGTTGCGATCACAAGTTTGCTGGGTTTGCCGTAATACGGCAAACTAACTGAATTCCTCGTTTCCGCACAGGCGGAGACAATTAGTAATGGAAATCCAACTAGGAAATGGCTATAGAAGAAACCAAAACAGTAACTACGCACAAGCGCGGCAGCAAAGCTGCCAAGCGCACTGAAAACACGCAGACCGCGGATGTGCAATCCGTGAAGTCTGTGAGCTCTGAGAAGGTCAGCAAGGCTGAAACGACTTCCAAGAAGGCGAAGTCTTCTGGCCGTGGCGGTGGCCGTGGCAATCGTGCGGGCGATGCGTCCGGTTCCGTTCGTGGCGGTTCTCGCGGCAACGGCAGCGGCTCCTCCAAGGGCTCGAAGAGCACGAAAAACGTGAAGGCCGCAAAGAACACGAAGAACTCCAGAGGTCCCAAGAACTCCAGCGCGGCAAGCTCTTCTGCTGGAAGCCGTCGCAATTCCCGTCTTGCTCCGCAGACCACCGCGCCCCAGCAGGATGACGTGTTGATCGCTCCGCCGAAGTACCGTAAGGGCTCCATGCGCATCGTGCCGCTTGGTGGCCTGGGCGAAATCGGCCGTAACATGAACGTGATCGAATACAACGGCCACCTGCTGCTCATCGACTGCGGTGTGCTTTTCCCCGAAGAGGAGCAGCCGGGTGTCGATCTGATTCTGCCTGACTTCCACTACATCAAGGATCGTCTCGACAAGGTCGAGGCTCTGGTGCTTACCCACGGCCACGAGGATCATATCGGCGGCGTGCCGTATCTGCTGAAGCTCCGCCCCGACATTCCGCTGATTGGTTCCAAGCTCACGTTGGCTTTCGTTGAAGCCAAGTGCAAGGAGCATCGCATCAATCCGCGACTGGTTGAGGTCAAGGGTCGTGACAAGCTGAAGGTCGGTCCGTTCAATCTTGAGTTCGTGAACGTCACGCATTCCATTCCGGACGCTCTGGCTGTGTTCGTGCAGACTCCGGCCGGAAGCCTCATCGATACCGGCGATATCAAGCTTGACCAGCTGCCGCTTGACCATCGCATCACTGATTTGGTGGAGTTCGGCAAGCTCGGCGAAAAGGGCGTGGATCTGCTGATGATGGATTCCACCAACGCTGAGGTTCCAGGCTTCGTCAAGCCGGAAACCACCATTGGCCCAGCTCTTGATCAGGCGTTCGCCCAGGCCACACGCAAGATCATCGTGGCCAGCTTCTCCAGCCATGTGCACCGTGTGCAGCAGGTTGTCGACGCCGCCCACAAGTACGGTCGCAAGGTGGTGTTCGTGGGCCGTTCCATGGTTCGCAACATGTCCATCGCTGCGGATTTGGGCTACTTGAGACTTCCGGAAGACACGGTCATCGACCTGAAGAAGGCCCATGATGTGCAGGACGACAAGCTCGTCTACATGTGCACCGGTTCCCAAGGCGAGCCGATGGCCGCGCTTGGCCGTATCGCCGACGGCAATCATCGCGACATCACCATCAACGAATTCGACACGGTCATTCTTGCGAGCTCCCTGATTCCAGGCAACGAGCATGGCGTGTACAAGATCATCAACAAGCTGGTGCAGCTTGGCGCCCGCGTGGTCAATCGAGACAATGCCGCCGTGCATGTGTCCGGCCACTGCAATGAGGGCGAACTGCTGTACATGTACAACATCGTCAAGCCGAAGTGCGCCATGCCGATCCACGGCGAGAACCGTCACTTGGTGGCCAACGGCATGATCGCGGTCAAGACGGGCGTCGATCCGCAGAATGTGGTGCTTGCCGAAGACGGCGATGTGGTCGATTTGTACCACGGCCAAGCTGCTGTTGTCGGTTCCGTGCCATGCGGCTACGTGTACGTCGATGGCGATTCCGTTGGCGAACTTACCGAGGACGAGCTTGAGAAGCGTCGTATTCTTGGCACGGAAGGTTTCGTGTCGAGCTTCGTCGTCGTCGATACGGAAACGGCTGACGTTGTCGCAGGTCCGAAGATCTATCTCAACGCGGTGGCCGAAGACGAAAGCGAATTCGACAAGGTTCGTCATCAGATCGTCGAGCAATTGCAGGATGCGATGATGGCTGGCACGCACGATACATACAAGTTGCAGCAGATCATGCGTCGTACGTTGGGTAGCTGGGTCGCACGTCAGCTGCATCGCAAGCCGATGATCGTTCCGGTCGTTGCCGATATCGCACAGGATGTTGACGAAGCGATGGGATTGAACGCAGCGCAATGATGAATCGACAGAT
>OLNR01000360.1_pt1 | contig 40685 bp, 53 predicted proteins | sample 1672231 | NCBI WGS metagenome assembly OLNR01 (sample SAMEA3136662, study PRJEB25190) | human gut metagenome
TTATCGGGAACTTTCTTTTAAAACCTCAATGTTGTCTTTATACAATCGCACCCTCCGCAGCGAGGTCTTCGAACAAATCTGTCAAAGGATCACCTTTCGACTGGAACTCACAAGAATTAAACGGAACTCCGCCAGCCGCCTGCGGCCAGATGCCAGTTGTGTGGTCTACATAGTAATTGGCAAAACCAGAGTTCTGAATTTCTTCCAGAGAAAGATTGCAGGTGAGCTGATGAACGATCGTTGAAACCATCTCAAGGTGTGCGAGTTCTTCTGTCCCAACATCATTCAACACCCCCGCTACAATTCGGTTCGGTGCTGTGAAACGCTGAGAGAGATACCGCATGGATGCGCCCATCTCTCCATCCGGGCCACCGGAATGCAATAACAGATGATATATTGTAACTGTAAATATTTCGATGATACAATATGTTTCCCGGGTAATTTGCCCGGGATTTTTTATTGCATTTCTTCTATATATATGTTATCATAACACATGACCAGAACACACAAAATGGTCAGAAAAAAGAACAATTCTTTTCGCCGCGTAGCTGCGGCGTTTCTTTTTGCCCCGGGGTCTCCCGGGGCTTTTTAATTGCTGATCACTGCCGATTGCACCATTCCTGCAGAGCGCGTACCAGCGCGGATCCGCCGGACAGTTGATTCATCAGTTGAACAGTGCGTACCAGGTGTTGGCTCCGCAGTATCCATCAGCTTCGAGGCCTTTGGATTTCTGGTAGGACTTGATCGCGGCAGTCAGACCGTCTCCGCAGAGAGCGTCCATGTTGCCGAAATAAAAGCCTTTCGCTGCGAGGATGAACTGAACCAGGAAGGTAAAGGTTCCCTGAGTTCCATGGCTGACGGTGGCTTTCGAAGCAACTTTTTTGCATGATTCGAAAAAGTTCTTGTTGGTCGGATCCAGCTTCGTGCCGTATCTCCGGTTCATCAAGTCTTTCCAAACCGCCAGGGCAGCCCATCTGGACTTATCGCCGTAGTCTCCGTCCACGCGCAGTTTTGTTCCACAATACTTCAGGATCTTGTCCCCATAGTTGCTGTTGAGCCATTTCTGACCATCAGAAACGTTGTTTCTGGCATTGTTGCTGCCGGATCCGGTATTTGCATTCATCCCGGATGTTCCGCCGGAATATCTGCCATTTTCGACGTTGGTGGCTGTGTGGGCTCCATCGTTCAGCAGGACATCTCCCTCTAACAGGTAGTCCGGGCCATTCAGGTATTTGCTCTCAGTCAGAACCAGGAATCCCGCTGCCTTGAATGCTTTCCGCATGTCTCCGGTATAGGTGGCTTTCAGATTTTTCAGGGCATCAATATCAAGCAGGTAACCGATCGCTCTGACATTGGCGATGACTCCTGCGGAGCAATCAGCCTCGCAAGCAACCGTGATCTGCGACGGATCGTAATTGCTGGCCTTTAAATGCTGCCAATAGGTATCGCGCTGTCCCTGATCGTAACCAACCAGGTCATTTTTCGCGGCTTTTACAGCAAGCTCTGCGATTTTCGCGCGGACTGCTGAGTTCGGATGTCTCAACACGCACTTCCACGGACGGGAATACCACGGGATCAGTGCCCATTCGGTTCCTGTCTGATCTCCAGCTCTGCCGCCAGAATATCTTCCGTTCTCATCATGTCCACTATTTGAAATTAAGCTCATTTTTTTCTCCTTCTACCGGCGATTGCGCCGGCGCAAAAAAAAGGACGGTTGTCAGCCGCCCTCACTCTGTTTTCTTTTCCTGCTCCTGGTTGATTGCTTTGTCCGCGACTTCCAGTCCCTTAGTCAGAACGATCGGCACATTAAATCCGGCTTCCACAAAATTCTCAATAATCGACCGGATTTCGTTCACCAGCAACGATGCCAGTACAAACCACCCCAGCAATGTTGTGATTTTGAGGTCAATCCCGATTGTATTTCCAATTTCAACAAAAGCCGTGCTCGCTCCAAACGCTACTACAATCATAAGCCAGTACCCGAGTTTCTTGAGTACCCCTTTCCAGCCCGCGCTGGAGCTCTCTTTGTGGGCAATTCTGCTTTTCATCCAGCCCGTAAGCCAGTCCGCCACGTTCAGGCCGAGAAAAAGTGCAAACAGGATCCAGTGTGGCCCCAACAGATACGACAGCACCGCTACCACGCTGCCTACTGCAGCGTTATAAGAGTCAATAATTTTCATGATTTTTCTCCTTTTTCTTCTTATTTTATGTGTTAAAAATAGGACCTCCGCGCGGGGTCCTGCTCTAATCTCAGTCATATTTTCTCCTTCAAAAAATGAGAGCGGAAATCCGCTCTCACACAATGCACCGTCTGTGGTCCCGCTTTAAATTGGCTCTCGATACCTGAGCATAGACCATGGTGGTGTTAATATTTACGTGCCCGAGGAACTGCTGTACCTCTTCGATTGGCATTCCTCGATCCAATCCATCTGTCGCTGTCGTGTGTCTGATCAGATGCGGATACACTCTCCGCCCGATTTTAGACATCTCTCCCAACTGCCGCACCCTTTTCTCAATCGCCGGCTTCTTCAGCCGGCCGTGAGGAGCGCGTTCTGAAACAAATAAGGCTGGGTTATCATCATTTCTTGTCGCAAGATAATTTTTCAGCGCAAGTTCGGCCCGTACATTAAGGCACGATGTGCGGTGCTTATCCCCCTTTCCAAAAAGATGCACGTCCTTCTGCTCAAAATCTATGTCTGTAATGTTCAGACGTTCCATCTCCGTCACGCGGCATCCGGTACTGTACAGCATCTCAATCATGGCCTTGTCTCTGAGCGTCTCGCACGCATTTCTCACCCGTTCCAGTTCCATTCCGGATAGTGGCTTTCTTTGTGCTCGCTCGTACTTAATCGCCTTGATATTTCGGCATGGGTTGCTTCCGATGTATCCTTCGTTGGCCGCCCACTCCAGGAATGTGTGAATAATGACTCGGCGATTATCCAGCGTGGCATTGCTGATTTTTCTTGTTTCCTGGGTCTGGTACAGATACACCCGAATATCGTTCGTCGTAATTTCCGTCAGCTGCTTATTGACCTGGAAAAAGAAATCCCGGAGGACCATGTTGTACAGTTCCAGCGAGCGGATGCTCAGTCCCTCGATTTTTCGTGTCGCAAAATAAATCTCATAGCATTCCGGAAGATATCCCTCGTATGGGACGATTTCCGTTTTTCTCGGCTCTATTTCGTAGTCCGACACAAAAATGGTCAATTTCTGATACACGATTTTAAGTGCATCATCCGGGATCTGGTTCACAAGCTTCGTCACGAATTCTTTCACAAACTGTTCGCGCATAAAAAAACCTCCTTGTGGGGTACCCAAAAGGAGGCGGATGTGTTATAATAATCACAGCCCCCTTGTGGGTGGGAGGAGCCGAACTTTTATGATTGGTAGTCAGGGAGTTCGGCTCCCATTTTTTGTTTTCTACCCTATCATTATAGCATATTTCACGCGCGATTTCTTCATTTTTTCGAATATATTTTCGATTTTCTCAGCAAATCTAATTAACTAAATCTTCCTTTAGGGAATTAATCTGCTCCGTCATCGCCGTGTAGTCGGTCGGGATTGTTGGCTTATCAGTCAAATCGTTGTAGGATCCCGAAAAGTCGCTTTTCCCGCTCCACGTCTGTTTCTCCGCGTCCGTGACGGTGCGGTGCGTGGCATCGTCCTGCAAGTCAGACAGCTTTTTCGGTACGCTGATCGGGTTGGCGGTCATGTACTGATCTACCGCGCTCTGCACCTTGTCTTGTGGGATCTCGGTCACGTTGTCGAGCCGAGTCAAGATCTGCTCGATGATATCCGGATGACGCTCTACTACCTCGTCTGTGGCTTCCAGACCTTCCAGGACGGTGCCTTCCGCAAGGGTGGTATTCCATTCCAGTTCCGTGCCTTTTTTGGCGCACAGGACAAACTTGACTGTCCCTTTGTAAGCCACCACGTCCGGGCTGATAAGCCACGAAAACGTGATATAGTCCCCATCTGGCTGCACGTCCTCAACTAAGTACGGGTATTTTTTGCCGTTGGCATTTTGGTAGTTGATATACAGGTGTAGTGTGGTCAGGTCGATGCTGTCCCCTACTACCTTCGGGCACCGGAAGTATTTCCGCTCAGTGTTGCCGTCGTTAAAAACGCCAAAAATCTTTTCTGTGTCCGGTACCGTAATAGTCCGGGACTCCGGGTTGACCGTGAAAATATCATTGACCGGTTCAGCTTCCGAAGCTGCTAAAGCCTCTTCGATGGTCATTCCTGCCTCACCTCCACTTCGTTCGTTGTGATCCGGTACCCTTCTCTCTCACCGATTAGACGTACCGTCCAACGATTGTACTGCGCCATTTCATCTGGTACGTTGCATCCGTTATTCACGACTGGAAAGGCCTGCTCTTTGTCGTGATGTGAAAAAACGGTTGCTTTCTTGCAACCGTCCCATTCCGAATTGAAGTTAAAAGCCATCCGCAGATATCCTTTTGTTCCAGCCACGATACCGGAAAAATCCCCGTCCTTGCTGAGACTCTGACCGGTAACTTTACACTGTAGCGTCCTCATTCTTCTCCTTTTCCTCCAGTTCAGCAGCATACTTGTCATACTCATTCCAGATGTCGTTCTCGAATTTGTCAACAACATCATCGATATCTGTTTTGTTCTCTCTGTACTTTCTTCCATTATTAATGTAGCGATTGACGATTGGAACATCCGGATGTTTTGCATCCATAGACGCCTCCATGGATACAATCGTTTCACCATCAACCGTAATAACCCCTGAATAATGGATATTTTTTGTATAAGCTGCTTCAACTTTCATGATTCTTCCTCCTGAGTTTTTAATTTCATTGTTATAATTAAGCTGTTCTTTTCCACATATAACATGTGATGTACGGCTGGACAATCGACTGTGTGCTGCTTCCAGCTGTACTTGTCTTATTAAGACGTGTTGCCCCTGTCGCCGGTGTCCCCTTCCAGGTCATCCTGTTTGCGCTTGAATTGATTGTGGATCCATATACGCCGCCATTTGCACCAGCGGTTAAGTACATAGTATTTGCATCTGCACCTACGGATTCGACATGATTATGTGCTATATTAACCGTTTTAGAACCACCTGTTTTTTCTACGGAGCTAAAATCAGAATCAGATGCATTAACTCCGATCGGCACTCGTCCAGTTCCCCAAGCGACCCATGTGCCTCCAAACAGATTCTTTGGGTTCGTGGAATTTGCAGACATATAGATAGAACCAACTGGATATATCAGTTTTGACAATGTTGTCATATTGATCTGGACAGCTTCCAGGGCTATATCTTTCAATGGGACATCCAGTTTTATTCCATCTGCCGTTTCTGTTATACACGCTTCAATATCGTCTGCTTCATCCGGATCCGTTGCTTTTCCCTTGAACATTCCAATGTGTATATTGTTTTCTGATGCAAAAAGCTGTCTTGTATATCTGTTTCCATTTGAATTGTGCTGCATTTTAACGAGGACTTTATCATCACCTAATAGGGCCGTATTCTGTCCGCTTACTGTTAAAGTCGGATCTTTTCCTCCGTATGTCCACAGCTGTTCATATTTAATCTTTCCTTTTCCACCGCACAATTCAATGACCGCATCCGTAGCATTTTTCCCAAGCTGAATCAGCTTTTCACCGTAGCTGGCCAATACAGTTCCTGCCTGGTTAAGGATTTCGAAAGCTGATGATGATATCTTTGTTCTGTATCCAGACCAGGAACCATTTGTTTTATTTCCGACCTGGAGACCGACGCCGGATGTGAATTCCATAAAGTTCGTTGCTGTTTTTGCAGCATTTTCTGGATTCATACGATAAGTAAGATCTTGCAAGGTACCAGTCGTTGGTTCCACCGTTTGAGTACTATTCGATGTAACCCATGCTGTGTATTTTCCGGAAATTGTATACGTTCCCCAGCTATAGTTCCACGGCAGATAAACCCATATATCACACTTATTACTTGCTGTTGCCCTTACCTGTACTTTCAAACCGTCACAATTTTGCCGAGTAACGCTGACGCCAAACGCGGATGTAGTTGACGCGGATGACTGCCAGCCGTCTTTAATAACGATTTCCACTTCAGAATTTTGACTGGCATTTCCGTTATAGCCGTTTCCCGTATAGACATTGATGATAAAATTGCTATTATCGCCAGCTGATGTAAGAGTTCCAAGTTTTGACCATACAATCTGATTCGATCCACCGGTAAGTGGATAGCATTTGATATCAGATTCGCCTTTATCTCCTTTGTCTCCCTTTTCGCCTTTATCGCCTTTGGCTCCTGTTGATCCCTTGCTATTAACATAGGACAGCAGCTTTATGGTCACATTGCTTCCAGATACTGCTGTTATCTGCCATGTTCCAGTGTTTGACGCTCCATCAAGATTCGTAAAGGTATCTCCTACAACAGGCGTCCTGTTAAAATCGCCAGTTCCACATGTAGTCGTTTGCCCTATTGCTATGTATATCCCACTAAAGTTTCTCTTTGGCTGTAATGCCGCATTTCCAGTTGCGCCCTTATCACCTTTTGCTCCCGTCTCACCCTTGATTTTCGCCCAGCTATAGGCGCTAACACTGGTCGGATCGTTCTGTGTGTAATCTACGCATGTTCCAATGTAAGTTCCACTATCTTCGCCACTGTTTCCGGTAAATGTCTTTCCACCGTCATTCGAATATTTAATGTGTAAATACGACGTTCTTCCGTCTGCTCCATTTGTTCCCGGAATGCCATGCGTTCCCTGCGGCCCCTGAATACCTTGAAACCTTGACCACGTATATTTTGCAGGATCTCCCGAATCTGCTGCCGTAAAATCCACATACGTTCCAATATACGTATTGGGTACTTCTGTCATCTGGCTTGCTGTCGGGTTAGATACTGCAGCGTATTTGATGTGGAAGTACGTTGTTGAACCGTTCTTTCCGTCTTTCCCGGGAATGCCCTGCTCTCCTTTTTCTCCCTGTATTCCCTGCAAACCCTGCGTTCCCTGCGGCCCCTGAATCTTCGTCCATTTGTACTTCGTTGGTTCCGTGGAATCAGCCTTGGTATAATCTGTGTACACGCCAATGTACGTTTTTCCTGCCGAATCCGAAACAGAAAATCCTGTCTTCCCGTCTGCGCTATTGGCGTATGCGACATGCAGATACGGCGTTTTTCCGTCTGTTCCCGGCTTGCCCTGGATTCCCTGTGTACCATCTGCGCCTTTGATTTTCGACCAGCTGTATTTTGCCGGATCCGTGCTGTCTGCTGCTGTAAAATCCACATACATTCCGACGTAATCACGAGCCGCATCAGATACGGAAAATCCAACTGTTCCATCGGAACTGTTCGCATAAGCAATATGCGTGTACTGTGTTTTTCCGTCCGCACCCTTTTCTCCCTGGATTCCCTGCTCTCCTTTTTCTCCCTGGATTCCACGAAGCCCCTGCTCTCCCGGATCTCCTTTGTCGCCTTTTGGTCCCTGGAACTTCGTCCACCGATATTTTGCCGGATTCGTGCTGTCTTCTTTTGTGAAATCCACGTACTGTCCGATATAAGTCTTATCTACGCTGTTCGTTGTAGAAAATCCGGACTTTCCGTCCGCGCTGATTGCATAGGCTATATGCAGGTAGCTGGTCTCACCATTGGTTCCATTTACACCCGGAATTCCGTCCGCTCCATCTTCTCCGTCATCTCCCTGGAACTGTCTCCAAGTATACTTCGTTGGGTCCGTACTGTCTTCAAATGTAAAATCCGTATACGTTCCAATATATTTTCCAGTGTCCTTCCTCAGCTGGCTTGCTGTAGGATTTAAGACGTCCGCGTATCTTACGTGGAAAAAACTTGTCAGACCGTCTTTTCCAGGCTCCCCCGCAATTCCCTGATCTCCAACAACCTTTACCCAGGCGTAGACGCTCGGATCTGTCAGAACCGGCTGCTTTGTCGTCCGATTGTATGCAATACCCATGTATGCTTTTCCAGCAGATTTGATTGATATTCCATCGCCCGTTTCTGTATCAGCAAATACAACCCATGTGTAAAATGTCCGGTTCTTTGCCAGTTTCTCAAACTGCGCAGACAGGTTCTCCATCTTCTCGGAAATTCCACTTGATTTAAGCTGATATTCGCCCAGTGTCGCTGTGTACTTATCGTTGCAGGTGGAAGATTCCAGCTTCATGATCCGCGCGGACAGATACAATTCTCCGGCGTCATCTACGATATTGACTGTATCGCCGATCTTGATTCCATCCGGCAGATATGCCAGCTCCACTTCATAGGATACCGCAGCATCATAGATCTTTTTCAACTTGGATACAGCACGGTTGCACAACTCTGACTGACTTAACGTATCATAGGTGTAAGTCTGGACAATATGACCGGTTCCATTTCCTTTTTCGGAAAGATACCGGCTCCATTTGGCCACTGCGCTCCGGGAATAAATCGTACTGCCGGACAGATATATATCGCCGTCATCATACTTATACCCTTTCAGATTGATCGGCGTTTCACTGTCTTCCGGATATCCGCCGGTAACGGAAAGTGCCGTAGCCAGATCTTCTACTGAACTTTTTACAATGATATTTTTCACTTCCCGGTTGATCCGAAGTTCTCGCCCCTGATCTACGCCGCGCTTCTTATGCAGGTTGATATATTTGTGCTTGATTTTCAACCGGTCGATTTCAAAAGTATAGGAAACTTCCGCGTCAAACTGCGTGGCAACGCTCAAAATACGCTCAGAAGCGGTGGTCTCACCCTCCCAGGACAGTTTCCGGTTATAATTGCTGACCTCATTGATTCCAATTTCAAAGCCGGAATCGTCGCTGAATTTTTCAACATAGTAGCTCGCTGGATATGCCTTGTCTGCTTTGTATTCGCCAACTGTCTCGTTCAGGAGATCCATACCGGCATCCTCGGCATAGATTTCTACTTCCTGTTTGGAAATATTTTCTTCGCTGGTAATGATCGTATAAAATTCCTGCTCATCGCCATTCTTCCGAAGAATATAATTGCCAACAGAACCATACTGTTTCGCATCATTCCGCGTGCTCGCCGTGTAATTCAGCGTAAATTCTAGTGTAGCAACACCTGCTTCCACCTCTTCTGTTTTCAGATCATCAGAAATGTACAATCCCTTCGGTAGCTCTGTGCTTGCCTGCCCAAGGACATTCATATGTCGGTCCGCAAAATATAAAATCATAGAAACACCTCCCTGTATTTCATTGTGTATGTTGGCTGTGTTGCCCAGTCCGATGCAATGCATTGGATCTGATTCATTCCAGGCTGCAGGCAAAAGTTCTCCCAATCGTTGCCCAACGCACCAAGATCCTGTCTCGGAAGTCCCTGTAACATGACCTCTCCATTGCTACAGTCAGCTGTCAAAACCTGATTTACCGAAAATTTATTCGGAATATCACGCCATTTTTCTACATTGTCAATTCTCACGAAGATGCCGCGGAAATAATTTCTGGTGACAAGCTGATTTCCTGTATTTCGACTTCCCCACTGTCCCAAATACAATTTCACTGTTGCCACTTTCACATCTTTTAATTCTGGAACTGTAAATTCCGGATAACTGCCCTTCCAGAAAAAACGTATTTTCTCTCCATGTTTCATCATGTCGCTTGCGCCATACGTTTGGCTGTATGGGTTTGCATCTTTTCGATGGCAAGGTTCAAAAGTATATGTTTTGACGATACGCGGGTTGTTTCCACCTACCCACATATTCATGTGCGCTGTGTTTCCGATCGTATCGGTTTTGTATATCTCCTGGCAGCAGATCATTTTTCCGTTCGCATCGCAGAAAGCAATCGCCTGGCAGCCCGTCTGCCCCATAAGACCAGTTTCAAACCAGCTGTTCATGTAACAATAGAGGTGCGTCGCTCCCTTTGCTCCATTGGAATCTACCACATCAATAGATTTCATAGCTCCATTCCAGCCGTTTGTGTTTGGACTTACATATCCACTGCTGGCCAGATACAGACCTTTGATGCTGTCTACGCTCATGACACCCAGCTTTCCAGCCGTCTTGCTGTTACTGTATAAGAAGTTGCTCCCTGTATCATCTTTCCACGCCGCATCCTGTGACCAGACATATTGGTCAGCATAGCTTGTTATCAGTTCGCTTTTTTTGTATGTTTCTCCGTTCAACTCATCCAGATCACCGAACTGAAGAATTTTCTTGGAGTCATTTACAAAACCTACTACTCCATTTTCACTGTGCATTACTGCCTGAAGCTTTGGAAAGGCCCGATAAGTGCCGTTGTACGACACAATGAACGTTTTTCCGTCATCCGCAGTCGGATTCACCGTAAATTCTTCCACCGAATACTTGAATGGATCCGCGCAGTAAAATTCCAGCTCCGCAGTGATCGCATTTCTTCCCGCCGGCACTTCACTCGTTCCCTGCTTTGTTCCGATATAATATTTGTCCGGCTCATCCGCAAAAATAAGAGTCGCCTGTTCTTCATCCAGAAGAGCATTCAGCTTGTTATACGCACTACGAAAAGCCGAATTATCTTCAGCAATCAGTTGATATCCAACCACAATGGTTCTGGGTTGATAGCGTTTGCGCCGGTATTTCGTACCATCGGATACGCCAGTTTCCAGATCTGTAATCTCCGTCCCTAAAACTTCCCGGCCAGACACATATAGTGTCCGGTAGCCGGGAATCACATTTTCCAAATAGTTTCCATTAAACATGAGAGCCTCCGAAGGCAGGTTCTGCCCTGGGTACCGCTCTGTGGTATCTACAAAGTTATACATTAGTTCTCCTGCCTTTCTTTCGGTTCTCCCTTGTCTCCTGTTTCTCAATTTCTTCTCGTGTATACGTTGCAGTCGCTTTTCCAATCTCTCTTCCGTCCAGATTGATCGGGACATAGATGGTATATTTTCCATTGCTGCTATACTGATAGCTGTCATTCAGATCTTCAGATCCAGTCCGAAGGCTCATTCCGATTTCCGGTGCAGGTGTAAGCTCCGGAATCTGTATCAGCTCCATGGCTGCCTGCTTTGCCTCCTGCACATGATCCATGATGCCGTTGATCCAGCCGATTCCGAAATAGTTGCCCAGCTTATCCGTCACCCGCGATGGGCTGTGAATCTGCGCTTTTGCCCGGATCGCCGCCTCTGCAGCCGCCGCAAGCTGTGCCGCCACTGCTCTTACATGGCCGACCTGGCTTGCCATACCGTTAGCGAGACCCATGCCGATGTAAGCACCGCTGTTATAGGCCCCACCTGCCGATGATCGCATGGTAATTACGATTGAATTTGACATTGTTTCTGCTGTAGAAACCGCCCTTGACATTCCAGCTGAAACGCCATTATTAAAATTATTTCCAACCGCATTTCCAGAAGTCTTCGCTTTACTTTCTCCTTGGGAAAACTGCTTAATCAATGCACTGATCGCAGATTTCGCCTTGTTTCCCAATGCATCCAGCCCAGAATTCACAACATTCACGCTGGAGCGCATACCTGTAAGCGATTTTTCAGCGCTTTTCGCATTTCCGGCGATTGACTTCATACTGGAATTTACTGATTTCAGAGCAACTACCATAAGACCGGTTCCTGCGGCTCCGGCCACCATTGCCGCTGCAAATACGCCAACTGTTACAGCTGCCGCGCCAGAAGATCCTGCCAAAATCACAAAAACTGCACTGGCCGCAGTACCAGATCCAAGTAATGCCGTCACTCCAGCCGCACTGGCCTTTGCGCCAGCCGCTACAAGTGGAAATGCTGCTCCCATAATCGTCAAACCTGCACCTGCCATCACAAGCGAAGCTCCAAGCACCGCTGCTCCGGCAGACAATGCAATTACTCCTGCGGCTGCAGCCAGTGCAGTTACGCCGACCAACGCAAGACCAACTCCGAGCACGGTTGCGCCAACTCCTCCAACAGCAGCTCCGGTGCCAAAGACAATCATACTCGCTCCAAGCTGAGCAATTGCTACCGCTCCCTGCGCTCCGTACTGTGCAATTGTAGGAAGAACAGCGGATACAACAGCCAACGCTGTGCTTGCAATCAATGCTCCTGCTGCTACCAGAACAATGGCAGCCCCAAATGCGATAAATCCAACTGCTCCTGCTGTCAATGCAGGGCCGAGAGCGGCAGCGCCTACTGCCAGCAGGGCGATAGCTGCAACCATGCCAACCATACAGCCAATAGCCAGTGGGCCAGCATTCGCAAGATTAATGGCCGATAAAGATAACAGCCCCATTCCGGCCGCCGCAATCAATACAGCGGCTCCAAATGTGACAAATCCAACTGCTCCTGCTGAAAGTGTTGGTGCTACACTCTTGGCCACCAGCATCAAGCCGCCAAGTGCAACCACCATTCCTACCATTACGCCGATAGCCAGCGGACCGGCACTCGCCAACTGAATCGAAGAATATGCCAAAAGTGCCAAACCTGCGCTAATCATTAGCACAGCCGCTCCCAACGCCAGAAGCGCCGGTACCATCGCTGTTAATTTCTTTGAACCGCCGGACATAGATGAAAACATTTTCGTCATACCAACTGCGAGCCCTACTACCACGCCAATCAAACCGGCAAAAACAGCTATTGCCCCCGGACCAGCATTGGCTACTGCAATTGCCGACTGTGCAAGCAAGTAGAATCCTGCGCTGATCGCCAGCACTCCAACGCCCATCATCATAAAAGCCTTGGCAGACGCTACCATTTTCTTCGCACTACCGCCGCTGGATTTTCCAACCGCCTCCTGGCCTTTTGAAACACCAAATAGCCCAGGTGCGATTTTTCCGAGTCCAGCCTTTGCCAGCCCTCCAACAGCTCCTGTAAATGCGCCAACAAACGGTGCTACAGCCTTAACGATTTTAAAGCCTTTATATGCAATCAAGAGTTTCGGAAGTGCCACCGCTACTTTTGCAATCGCGTCCGAATGTTTTTCCAAAAATCCCGAAACTGCTACAATTCCATCTTTGACCTCTCCCAAAGTGGTAGAGAAATTTTCAATACTTTCTGTGCTACCAAAAGAACCTGAAAGCTTCTTGATATCTCCTATGATCGCCCCAGCCGCATTGCCCAGTGCCGTTCCCGCTTCCAATGCGTCCGTTTTGAAAATATCCCAATATGGTTTTGCTTTCTCAACCATTGATTCTATTTTATCGACAGCCTTTTCGATCCCTTTTCCGCTGGCAAGCTTTTCATCAATTTTTCCAACCGTCTCAGTTGCGATGCCAACCAAACCTCTCATTTTTCCGCCAACCTGGTTGAATGCAGTAATTCCAAGTCCTTCCATAGCAGACTGCAGTTTCACGACATCGTGCTGAAGATTATCCATTTTGATCTCTGCCATTTCTTTGGCTGCACCGTCACTGTTATAAATGGCATTGGTTAACTTGTCAAAATCCTCTGGTGCCGCACTCACGATTGAAAGCAGACCTGACATACCCTCTTTTCCAGCTAACGTAGCGGCGTATTTGGCCTTTAACGCTCCCTCTGCTCCATAAGCCTTTTCCGTTAAATCTGCTAATGCTTCATTATACTTCTTTTCTGTCAGCTCTCCATTGGCATACTTTTCGTCAAGTTTTGCAAGGTTCTCTTGGAACTGATCCATTGGCATTTTGCATTGTCCAAATGCACCGCGCAGATCGGTTACAATGTCCATCAGAGACTTCATCGAGCCATCACCATTCTGCAACGATATGCCCAAATAATCCATTGCGTCACTGATATCATCTGTTGGCTTTGCAAGATTCGTCAGAATAGTTCGAAGGCTACTTCCGGCCATGCTGCTTTTCAATCCTGATGAAGCCATGAGACCGAGAGCGATGGCTGTATCTTCTACACTATAGCCTAACGATCCAGCTACCGGAGCCGCATATTTAAATGATTCACCCAACATGGCAACATTTGTATTGGAATTGGCCGAAGCCGCTGCAAGAACGTCAGCAAAATGTGAAGCGTTAGAAACTTCTTTCGTAAAACCATCTTTAATAATTTTGGTTGTGCCATCTGCTGATAAGCCGAACGCTGTCATCGCATCTGTTACAATGTCAGAAACGCCTGCCAAATCTTCTCCCGACGCTGCGGCTAGATCCATTACACCTTCGATTCCATTTAACATATCCTCAGTTTTCCAGCCGGCCATTGCCATATACTCCATCGCAGAAGCTGTCTCACTTGCGGTGTACTGTGTGATTTTTCCGAGCTGTTTCGCCTTTTCAGATAGCCGATCGAAGTCAGATCCTGTAGCCCCGGAAATAGCTGCTACAGATGACATAGCATTCTCAAAATTCGCACCAGCGCTTATTGCTCCTGTAGTCAGACTTTTTAATCCACTTCCGACTGCCGATACTGCCTTGGATCCGATCGCCGCCATAGCGCCGAATCCAATTCCACTTGTAAGCGTATTTTTCAGATTTTCAGCATAACTGCTGCATGATTTCATCATTGAGGAGAAGTTCTTATCTTCCGCGCACAAAACCGCCTTTACGCTATAAGATTCTGCCATCTGTTCACTCCCCTCTCTTTAGCAATTTGGATATTCCAGCGAATCGTGGATCACTCTTTTTATGCTTCTTTTCCTTCACATTTCTTAATTCTTTTTCATAGTCAAAGAAATTCCGGAACCTTTTATATACTGGCACTGTTTTCTTGCCGGATTTTTTTTGCGCTTGGGCCGCAAAATTCAGAAAGGCCTGCCGATGTGCCCTGTATTCGTCGTCTACTATTCGATATCTCAGCGCTTCCATCATAATTTCGTACTGTGCAATCGTCAGACGATCAACCTGCTCAAACGATGTGAATCCCAGATACCGGAAGCAACTGATTGCAACTTCCCGGTATTGTTCTTCAAAACTCACCTCTTCATGGGATATGTCACCTACTTCTTCGCTTTTTCTTCCTCGATCGTCTTCTCGAGATTCTGGACGCATTTCTTCGTAGCATTTGCATTCTTTAAGAAACCCATCGTATCTTCGAAGAGCTGATTGATATCGGTATCCGGATCATCAATATATTCATCCAGAATTTCTGTAGTTGCTCTCGGATTCTGCCCTTTATTAGCTACGAGTAACAGATCCTCAAGAGCCTCTACATCTCCGTCCATGATCCCTGCCACAGCGTATCTCAGGCCAATATTCTTCTTGGCATCTTTTACTCCGTCTACCGGCATGCTTACTTTCTTGTTCATTTCTCTCATGAATCCCATGCCAAAATTAAACTGATACACCTGTCCGTTGATTGTAAGTTCCATATCGTTTTTCTCCTTTACTATTCAAAAAGAGGACGATTTCTCGCCCTCAACACTTTTACGCTCCTGTTTTTGTCGTATCTGTAAATACGTAAGCTGCTATTTCCTGCTGCGCGGCTGTCACTGTCACATCGCCTTTCTCACCGGTTCCGTTTACGCCAAAGGTAAGGGATACTTCTACCATATCCTCGGCATTCGAAGTCTTTTCCAGCTCCGTTACGTAACCCTGGAAATATTTTCCCTTGAATTTATTGCTTCCGCTGGATGCTGGTTCATCCAGATTTGCTTCCCAGATCTCGACCAGTTCATCATTGATCATGGCATCTTCAAGAGAGTCGATCAGTGTGTCGCCCTTGGCAAGAATACTGGTTGCCGTAATCTCAACCTCGGCTGCTCCCGGGGTTCGAATCGTGCCGTCCTTGGTCTCTGTGGTATCTGCATCCTTGCTTGTCGTTCTTCCGTTTTCTGTAGTAAAGGCTAATGCTGTAGCTGCATTTTTAGCCGCGTCTTTCTTGAGACGGTACAGATAGACGATCTTTTTGCCGCGGACCGCATCTGCAAATAACTGCAAATCAATTGTTTTTCTCATGCTGTTCTCCTAACTGAATAAAAAAGTCACTTCCACGATGCCGTGAAGGAGTGGCTGGTTGGTAGTTGTGTCCGGCAATATTCTCTGATTCAAATTCTGCACGGACCACGAAAAGTTGCCGGTATGTTCCAGCTGTCTGCAAATCTGCTTAATCTGCAGAAGCATCTGTGATACTGTGCCGCGCTGCCGCGGATTGTCATGCCAGACGTGAATTGTCTGGCTTGCAGTGCCGAATACAGCCGTTTTATTGGCTCTGTCATTCAAATCACTGTCTGCCAGATAGACAAACGGATATGGCGTGCCTTCCGGCGGTAAAAACGTGTCATACACACTGTCTGGATACTGTTTTTTTAATTCCAGAAGCAACGCACTGAATAATTCCTGCTGTGGGTCCATGATGTCACCTCGTAAGCTTTTTCAAATCGGATTTGAACTGTTCTTTCTGAATCGCATAAGAAGGATATACAAACGGCTGCGCTTCCATATATCTCGTACCATGTTCGAGGTATGGGCTATATTCCGTTGTTGGTCCGGCTTCGGCAGTCATTCCTCCATCTTTGATGCTCATCCCGATACTTCTTTTTGTTGTTCCGGTCTGATAACCCTTCTTGAAATTTGCTTTTCTCTGCATTTTTTCTTGCATTTGAGCACCATTTTCCTTTACAACCCGCTTTACATCGCTCATCTGCACGTTTTTCTTCAATTTGACCTGCAGCTTCTCCATTCCTTCCAGCTTGATTTTCGGCATCAAACCACCTCCGATAAAATAAAAGTCTGTTTCACACGTAATTTCCGCGTATAGTCCACTTTGTAGGTCGTGTTTCCAATCCGGATCCTGTCAAACGGCTTCTGATAATGGTTCTGGAGCTGCACTGTCACGCTGCCCTGACGGATCCCACCGTATACGATCTGCATGATTTCCGCCCGCGTATCCATCACAGATGCCATTTTCCGCACCTCTGTTACCTGATCGTCGGCATAGTTTCCAGTCGTTGGATCATACTCACCCGGCAGGACTCGCCGGAAGAAAATTGGCGTATCGTATCTCACAAAAACTTCACCTTTCCCTTCCTTGCCTCCCGCTGGCTGTCCAGATAAGACTGAATATCATCCATGTACCCGGCAAAATCATTTTCAGACCAGGAAAGGCTCTCGCCCTCAACACTGTGAGAGGAGAGCCCTTCTGATCCGATCCGGTTGAATCGAATGACTGAAACATCCAATATGATGTATTCCATTTCTTCCGGCGGCTCCAGACCGCCAAGAAGAAATTTCAACCGCTGTTTCGTGGCATTCAGAATCAGCTGTAGCTGCTGTTCTGTCTTTTTATCTGTGTCTTCCAGTCCAAGAAGCAGTTTCAGATCTTCGAGCATCGACTGCCTCCTACTTCTCTGGTTCTTTTACCAGTTCGATCACCGGGGTTCCACGCAGGTTTTTATCCGAAGCAAGCTCTTCCAGACGCTCTTTCGATACCTTGATTCCCTCGCGTGGGAAAACATCACCCTCTCGGTACTCATGGTCATCGTCATGAAGATCCGTAAAGTATTCAATCACCCTGTACATAGGTTCCTCCTTCTCAGCTCTTCACAGCTGCTGTTACATCGCCGGAACGGACTGCTTTATAGTTCTGATCACACTCAACCAGCGTGATGTGATGGGTTGCTGTAGATGCGATTTCGGATTCTCCATCCCATTTGCTCCAGTTTTTCACGTCATCGCCGTATTTCACGGTAGTCGCGGATGCCGCATCTTTGTACTTCCAACAGTTTTTCATAGACATCAGCTGCTCTTTTACGGAGATCTTTGTTTTTCCTGTTTCAGATCCTTCTGCCGCCGTTACGGTCAGTTTTCCAAGAGTCTGTGTATCCGCGCCACCAACGGAGATGTAGGCGATGGCATCCAGGTACTCACAGAATAAGCGCAGACCCATAATAGCGTACAGATCCGAAATTGCTCTCTCGTAAGTACCCTGTGCATGGAAACCGATAAAATGAGTAGTCGGGTCCGTTGTATAGCTGAGGCCAGCTTTTACGAACTCAGAGTCGCCCGGATCGATGTAATATCCGATGATGTTGTTGAGCGGAGTAGCAATGACGACGTTTTCCGGGATTTCAGAGCTTACGAAGACAACATCAGCGCCAAGGAACTTCTTCATGTACTCAAAGCCGAACGCTGTCTGCAGGGAGATATCCGCGGCACCGACATATTTATACACATCCAGTGTATTTACCCATACTGCTACGCCGGTAGCCGTTCTTCTCATCTTTTTGAACTTATCTTTAACCTTTCCGATTGCCATAGCAACCGCCATCTGCCAAGTGCTTTCATGGCCAGTCAGAGAACCTGCTTTCAGCTGTGCGTACAGCTTATCCATGACAACGTTCTGCAGATCGGTTTTGAACTCTTCGTCGGTATCCTGTACTGCGGCATCATATCCCTTTTCCGCGATTGCCTCCAGGGTTACTCCCTTACGATACTTGCTGATTTTAATAGTATCAAACGGAATTTCTTCCACAGCGTACTGGGAGTACGGGATCTCTTCGCCCTCTGCGACCTCACCGGACTGCAGGTTTCCTGTCACCTTTTTTGTCTTTAAAACGGTGTTGTTATCTTTCTTGATCATTCGGATAATACCCAGGACGTCAAGCAGTGCCTGAATGTTTTTGCCGAAAGATGTTACGAAATCAATCTCGCGGGCTTTTACCTGGATCTGTGCCTGACCTGTCATGTTATCCGGTGCCGCAAATACCTGCAGCCCTAATTTTCCAATTCTATGCATGCTGTTTTCCTCCTACTGAAATAATGCAATATTTTCCGCAATCAGCCGCTGCCGTTCAATTGGGTTGCTGACTGCAAGAATCTGTTCTTTTGTCACAGCGCCTTTTCCGCCGGATCCGCCCTTTGGGGTATTTCCTTTCAGGGCATCTTTTACGGCAGCCTGTACTGCATCCTTGTACATCTTTGTGAAAGCTTCGACTGCCGTCTTGGTATCCTCAGCGCTTTCCGATACCAGATGTGCCAGAAGTTCATCCGGGATGTTGATTTCTTCATCTGCCAGCATCTTTCTGGCCGTCTTTGACATTTCCGAGAGCGAATTCTGCCGTTTCAGATCTGCCAGTTCCTTTTCCAACTTCCGGTTTTTATACTCCGCTTTCTCTTCCTTTGTCATCTTCGCCAGCTTTTCCGCCTCTGAAAGCTTATCATCAGTCAGTGCCTGCCACTTTTCCTGCGCTTTGGTCACTGCTGTATTTACCGCTTTCTGCACTCTGCGGTCGAACTCCGCGCGATTCTCTGCCTGCCCCAGAAAATCATCAAACGACATCTCATTGCCGCCATCTCCAGAACCTGCTCCAGCTCCGCCATCGTCTCCGTTTCCGGCTCCATTGTCGTTTCCTTCGCCTTCTGCAAATAACTGCAGGTTGATCATTGGAGATCTCCAACGATTGTTTTTATACTTCATGTTCGGTCCTTTCTGCCCCGTCCCGTTCTGTAATAGCCCCGTGCCGTTGCTCCGGAATCATAGTTTAACGACATTCCGGTCACATCGGTTACACGATCCGGACATACTCCGGAAATTCATCGGCCATCAGACAGATGCCGACAAAAAAGGAATCCACCAGAGTTCTTGCTTTCTCCGATAGATTCCCATACTGTATATCAACCCATCCGGGCGATACTTTGTATTCTATTTCATCCCTTGTTAGAGCCTCGATCGAGCGGATCAGCGTCCGCACAAGGCTGGAAACACCCGCACAGACGATGTCCTGCCCGTGCGGTGCATACATTGCATGACCGGACACCTTAATTTCGTTTTTACGAACGCGCACCTCAATCATTCTCTGATCCTCTCTTTCTTAACAAATGGGCACAAAAATACCACCGGCCTCTCGACTGGTGGTTAATTATACAAATGGAACCATTTCTTTTACGTCTTTCAATGTCCTTTTTGCCTTTTCGATCAATGAATTCTCAAACAGATATGAAATACCTTTGGGCGTGATAATAGCATCCGGCAGGCCGCCTAAAAGGACGCCATCTTTCGTATGATTGACGACAATGCCTTTTACATACTCTTCCGTAATCAGGCTTAACATGATATACTGCCAGTAATTCTCAGGAATATTATAAGCCGATGCTGTAAGGTAACACGCTTCTGGTTTTTCACCCTTTTTCAAGCATTCATACAGATATTTCAGTACCTGGTATACAATCACGAAATAATCATTCTGAGCCATTTGTCCTGTCTCCTTATCATCAGTTGATAATTAACTGATTCTTGCAAGAATCACAGTAAAAAGTATTGGTTTTTTCACGGTCGCCAACAGGAATCATGATTCCTGTTTTACATTTTTTGCACAAAACTTTTTCGCCTTTCCTCAAGAGCTTTACTCTCTCATGAGGCGGAATATTCAGAGTATTCGTCATAAACAATCACTCCCATTTCAGATTCGGATATTTATCATTTATATGATTAATTATATCCTGGAGCACTTTCTCTGTCAATTCAATGTTTTGATGCCTGTACTCGTTCACATAGCATTGCAGTTCTTGACTTTTGGTATTTGGCTTGTTGATTTTGGCATGCGTGGCCTCGTGAATCACCGTAATAGCCGTTTCACGAACCGTTTTGGTATTATCAGCATAAATGTTGATTTCTCCATCTTCGAAAAGTCCGTCCAGTCCTTCATCAACATCAACTCCGTACCATACCTTTATTTGAATATCATTTTCCTGAAGATATTCCAACATTTCCGTTCCGATGCTGGACTTTTTCATTTCTTTCATGATATTTCGAGGTTTGATAACGTCTCGCCCCTTTGATCTGCCATCCAATGTTTGGAATATTCCTTCGTTGTCTTTATATCTTGCCTTTCTGTTTTTCGATGCTTCCCATTCTTCTGTGGTACCACCCTGCTCCAGAAAGTCCAACCATTTCTCATATTCTGCACTGTCTTCATAGGCTGCCGTGGAGCAGTGGCACCGTGGATGCATCGGCGGCGCGTTCGTCCCCGGCATCATATCCTGCACTTTGAAATGCTTACCATCCAACGCCTGGCACCGCTCGCAGACATCTGCATTCCCGCAGGCAACGTATGTATATTCTTCGAATCCATTTCGAATATAGGACTGCTTCTGCGCTTCTGTCTGGACTCTGGCAAGCTCCGTGACCATGAGCCGCTCTGCATCCTCCCGGCTTGCACCGAAGCGTTTCTGCAGGTGCACCGCAAGCTCCCGCGGGTTCTTGCCCTGGATTAGCCCTGTTTTCAGCAGCTTGTCCAGCTCTGCTTTCAGCATATCCTGATACATCCAGATTCGATCGGAATAAGTGGCGTTATGGAATGACGCATCGACAATTGCCCGCGCCATTTTCCCATTTTCCTGCACGGAATTGCCAAGAATACCCGCCTGCCTGCGAAATTCTTCTATTGTCTGCTGTGTCAGCGTCTTGTCAAAATATTTCTGCAGTTCATCGAAACCGGATACCATTTCCAGCCCGATATTGGCTTTCAGCAGTTCCAGACGGTTGATCTTCATGGTTGCATTGTACAGCCGCATCTCTTCATTCGCCTGGTCGGAAAAATCTTTTTCTTTGACGTATTTCGCCGCTTTCCTGCCATACTCTTCGATATCGAGCTTGGAAACCCTTCTCTTTGCTTCTGCCAGCGAAATCTTCTCAGCATTGGCGTATTTTGCGTAAAATCCATCGATTTCCTTCTGAATCTGATCCGCCATATACGCATAGGTCTTCCGGATCTCTTCTGCATAGGTCTGCTCAGACATCTTATTCTTCTTGGCATGTTCCGTCTCACGTTTCTGCCAGTATTCCTTACTCGTCATCCTGTCCACCGCCGCCAAACATCTGCTTCATCACTGGATCCGCTCTCACCTTGTTCTGATCGGTATCAATTTTCTTGATTTCATCCTGTACATTGTCCACAATAGACAGCACCCCGAGCTGTGTTTCCTGGCTGACCACACCTTCCAGATTCTTCGCGATCTCTGCCTCTTCCTGCAGGTTTGCCGGGAAATTTGGTGTAAAATGTGGATGGATCTTCACCCAGTCATCTTTTTTCATTCCTGAGACCGGATTTGAGAAAATCAGACGATACCTCCGGTTCATTCCGCTGGTAAATTTCCGCTCTTTCGTTTTTTCCAAGTTACTCATTGCCTGCAGCTTATATTTCATGGCGATGCCGGAACTGGTGCCAAAATTCTCATCCGAGATATTGGCCACCATGCTGATATGGAAAATGAGCTTTTCCAGACGATCGATCAGATGCTCCTGCGTGGTATCACCATCCGGTTTCTGAAGAAATTCGACAATCAACCGTTCGGTGTCCCCGTCGAAATTAATGATTCTGTCATCCCGGATATGCGCCACATCGTCTTCTTCCAGCTTGGAACCAAGAACCTTGAGATAGGCATCCGCGAAATAGTCAACATCATTGGCTTTCTCGCTGATCGCCTTGTTGTATGCATTAATCATCGTAAGGACCGGCTCGAAGATTCCCATACGCTCCTTGTTTTCTACGTACTCCGATGCCGGAACGCCGTCGAAGCCGTGTATCTTCTCGTCTGCATCCCAGAGTAATTTTCCTTTGATTGTAAACCAGCGGACCTTCGTCTCGTCCGATACGCTTCCATGAAGGATCTGATTCGAATCGTAATACAGCCGCACGAAATATCGTTCCCTTTCCAGCACGGAATCGTCGTAGATCATGAATGCATCCAGCGGGCTCAGATAGGTGATACCGATATTTCCGTTCTCATCTACGTAATACATTTCATAGCCTTTGCCGAAGATACTGCAGATCTTGGACAGTTCGGCATTGTTATCGTCCTGATCATTATACTGATCCAGAAATTCAACATACTTCGCAACTGCTTCGTTCCCATTGTCGACCTGCATTTTGATGGCATTTCCGATAAAAAAACCGTTCATCGTATCCACGATGTATTTGGCAAAATTAACCATAATCCGGTTGTCTGGCTTCCATTTCGGCTTTAACGGCTCATGCAGGATCGGATACTCCGTCTCGTAGGCCTCCTGCAGTCTACTGTAACGAAATGCGCACTCTCCGGAATGCCGTATAATAAATTCGTTCAGTTTGGCATCCGTCAGCGTCTCTTCCGACGGCAGCCTGTACAAATTCGTCCACACCTCTATATCCCTCCTTTCACTTTTCTGTTAAGCCGCGGCTTCGCTTTACGTTCTTCCTCAATGGAATACCGAAGCATCGCCATGGCATCATCAAAAAATGGAACTGGCTCTTCGAGATAAGTGTTGGTATGCTCATCCTTCTTCCACTTCCATTGCTGAATTTCTTTTATTGTATTGACGCAGGACGGGTAGATATGGATCCTGTGCTGTTTCAAATAGTCTATCTGGGCATGCACGCTGTTCGGCTCTTTCTGCACACCTTTTGCGCGGTATCCCGCCTTCTGCCACATCTTGATACGGTCCGGCTCCGCAGAATCGCACCACATACGCAGGCGCTTGCTGAACTGCCCTTCCGCCAGCCGGATGATCTCATCCGTATCCATCGCATACACGTACAGCTCCCGACATAGATACAGCTCTCCGTCCTTGAAACCGACCTCGCCGATGCAGTTTGCATGGTTGAATCCGAAGTCCTGTGCATTGACCATGTAGTCGAATCGTTCCGGCGAGCGGTCAAATTCTTCAACAACATAGTTTTTGAGGATCAGTCCGGCGACCTCTCCCCATTCCCCCAGGCCATATACCCGATACCCTTCTGGATCCACTTCCTTACGCCGCATCATACGTCTTCGGTAGGCATCATCGATAAAGCGGTTCTGCTCGTAGGTTGACTGATGTGTCAGAACATCCGGATCTGACCGGTCAAAGAACACACGCTTAATCCAGTGGTACGCCGATACCGGGTTGAACGTCATCCGGATCTGATAGAACTGTCCATCCGGCAGTTCACCACGGAGACGGTCATCAATGATCTCGAAGTCCGCCTGCGTAATTTCCGTGGCTTCTTCGATCCAGACATCCGTCAGCTTGCCACGTTTGAATGTAATGGATTTCAGTTTTTCACGCTGCTTTTCATCGTTGACGCCTCGGAAAATGATCTGATTGCGGTTGATTTTACACTCCACAATCATGTTGGAGCTGTTAATATGCCAATATTTCTTGTACTGCTCCCCAAACATGCGAAAAATAGCACCTTGCAATTCTGCAAAAGTGCTATCCCTGTTGGTCACGTCCGCCTTTCGAACGCATAGAAGATTTCTTCCCGGATCCTGCATCAGCCGCAGGATATAATTCTGCGCCGTATCAACACTCTTTCCTGATCCAGCAGAGCCTTTCATAACGATATATCTTTTCCTGGAACGGTCAACTTCTTTGAAGCCCGGATTCATCTGGACGTTTATATTCATCCGGAATCGTCCTCCCCGTAGTCAATCGTGATGTTGAGATCCATATCTGCATCCAGCTCAACTTTCTCAGTAAACATTCCAAGGTGTTTACCTAACTGTTCCAACGCTTTCATCTTGTCATTCAGCTTAACTTCCCGCTCCATCGACGTTCCTTTCGGTCCATCCGTCGTCTTGACCTTTACGGACTGGATACACGCCAGATCATCTTCTGTAACATCCGGTCGAACAGATGCATCTTCAAAATCGATTATGTTTTTCGGATTCACAAAAGCTATTCTTGCCAGTTCCTGAATCACCCTATCTTGACTGATTCCCGTTCGCCTTGATCTTTCAGCCATTGCCTTTGCAATAGCCTCTTGAACACTAGCATTTGCTAACAGCCGCGCTCCTTGTTCATTTGCTGTTTTCGGCGAATATCCTGCTCTAATAGCGGCCTGTGTTGCGTTCAGGTCGATCAGATACTCTTCCACAAATCTCTGCTGCTTTGCAGTCAATTTTGCCATCCGGCAACACCACCTTTCTTTCCAAATTTCTGCATACAAAAATTCCCCGCATCTCTGCGAGGAATCCTTGGAATAAAAGTAACAAATCGGAGAATCTCCATCCACTGGAGAGTTGGAACGGCAGGATTCGAACCTGCGGTCTTGTCGACTCATGCGGCTGCTCTTTCCAACCGAGCTACGTTCCAATAGGTGCAGGGATCTGCCTGTCACTGCACCATGCATCATTTGGACTTTTCCATGGGGTGATGCCTGCCCGATTCAACAGCCAGGCTGTGACACCTGGCCGCCGCTCAAAACACATTCACAAGGAGGTAAAGAAAAGATGAAACCCTTCCTGCCGTTCTCTCCATGATACAATATAACATTTTAAAAACGAACATTGCGAACAAAACGAACAAACTTTCATTTTCTCTCAAATTTTTCTATGCCGCCTCCATGAACCTCAGATATTCCATCCGCACGCTATCTGCGGTTGCCTTTCTTCCGAGCTTTGCCGCCACCTGGCTCCAGCTCATCTCCTCGAAGACTCTGTACTTGATGATCCGCTGCATCCTCTGCGGAATGTGGTTCATCCACTGCTCCACTTCCACCTTCAGCCGCTGCGCCTGCTCCCGACGCTCCTCCAGAATCTTCTCCTCGTGCCGCAATCTGGCATCCTCCTCATAAGTGAACGCTGTCCCTGCGATCTTGAAGTGCTGCGGATTGTACGGAAAATCGGGATTGCTCCCGGACACGTTCGTCTGCACGATGGTCTGCCGCTTCTTTTTCAGCCGTCTAATGTCCTTTTCCGTCTCTTTGATCAGCTCGCATGCGTCTATGTACTGCTCCAGAACCTTTTTCTCCATTGGTATCACCTCCCCACTTATGTTCTCTTCCGGTTGTTCTGTCTCTCATTCTGATTTCGACCAATTCCAGATGCGACACGTTCAGGACTTCCCGTACAGCCTTGACCACATTCCAAATCGGTCTCGGCAGGCGGCCGGCATTTCGAATCGCCCTGTCTGCGGTCGGATCACGATAGCCTTCACTGTTCATATTCAATCCTCCTATTTTACGCAAACCTCAACTGCTCCTGGCTGTCATCGATGTTGAGGTTCGGCGCCCGCTCCCCTACTTTTAAGTACGGGCAGTTGGCTTCTACCAGCTTTTGCGCCATAATCGGCACCACGCTGTTTCCGATCCGCGCCACCTGCTTTGCAACCGGATAACTTTTCCAGTTGTAATCTCGGCTGATGATGTAGTCTTTCGGGAATCCCTGCATCAGCTTCAGTTCTTCCGGTTTCAACATCCGAAGAAAAATATCATAGATGATATATTTTTCACCTTTAATGTTTAAAATCACGTTTACCAGTCCGAACCGGTCTTTTGTAGTAATTGTCCCCAACGGCCGGTCGAGCCCCCGCCCGCAAAACAGTCAACGATAAGATTCTTTTTCATAGAATTACCTCCAGAATATCTTCCAAAGGGACATAGTGTTTCATGTTATTCGCATAGTAGACAACAGCACATTTTACAGTTTCTTTCGCTCTTTTGGATACATAAAACGCTTCCGGAATAACTCCGACACCTACATCACATTCCTCTTGATACTCTGCATCAAGACAACCTTTTACAATAACATCTCTATATCCAACAATTACTCCGATGAAATTCTTGTCAACATGTTTGAAATAGGTTTTTTCGATATATTCAACGTCTTTTTCGACAGTTCCATCATTGCCCATGCTCACAAGATTATTGTCCATTGCATCAGCAGTTAAAGTTTTTCTGTCGAGTCGCAACCATTTTCCGTCGTTAAATTTTTTATAAAAGCCTTTGCATTTTACCTTGTCGAATAAATTCATATGTTTTTCATTCAGAAGCCCGGTATACCCTTGCCCCGGCCGGAGGCTGGCTCCTTTCTCTTTATTTCACACCACACCGATACTGGCACTGTTTCGTGCATCCAGCACAGCATTGCCGTTCGCATGGTTTTATTTCAGCTCCGGATGCGATTGCATCCAACATTCTATTCTTTGCTTCGATCAGCTTATTGCAGCCTGAATCTGTCATATACTGGCAATCAAAAACTTTTTTGTCACTCTTCCCCAGTGCGCACGCTTCACATCCAATCCGTTCTTTCAACGTGCATTTCAGATATCCGTCTTGAAAATACTGCACCGGTGCGCGTATGCAATCTTCTATCTCTGATCCCTGATATTTCATGAAACGTTTGCAGTATGAAACAGGATAAAAGTTTCCACCTCTGCACCAATGTGCCTGCTCCCCGGGAAGATCCCAATTTGACCATTGCTTGCGCGGCACTTTCCCTGGAAACGCCTTGTTGTAAGGATCTTCTTTCGCCCTCTTGTCATCATAGCATTCACCCTCCGGGCATCTACCGCTCCACCAGTACAGACATTTCCGACAGATGCAACTACCACAATGAGGAAAGTTGCCATACCGAGCTTTCAAATACTCGTTTAAGGTGATTTGTTGCATTTTCATTTCTTATGTTTCCTGTTCCACTCGTTCAGATATTCCACCTGCTCCTCATCCTCCCGCGGATCCTTCGGACGCTCTGGCCGGTTCAGTAACCAGGCAAACAGGCCAACCAACGCACCGCAGAACACAACAATTCCAATCACTGCCATCTTCTCGCCCTTTCCAATAATTCAATTCTTGTTTCGTCCCAGTCATCCAGAAGATACTGGGGAAAATCCAGCTTTTTATGCCGTTCAAGTTCCCGATCAGCCCGTAGAAGACCGTTCTCTTCCACGATTCTGCGAATGACGGCGTGCCCGACTCCGAACTTTTCCCGCACCGCCTTCTGCGTCATCCCCGCTTTCAGCAGTGCCAGGATTTGCCTTTCTACCTTTTCCGGCGTTTTCTGCATCTTCTCTTCCTTCCCACCGCAGGCACTGGCGGCACCGTGTTTTGGTGCTCACCAGCGTGCCACGGATCATATTTCTCCATTTTCACTCTCCCACACTCTGGTCTTTTTCAAGCAGTTTCTGTTCCAACGCGCCCATATCGTAGTCCCGCTGCTGAAAATTATTGAATTTATTGCTATGGGACGTTTTCCACTCCTCCTCCGCTTTTTTATTCCGCGCCCCATTATCGTATTTGCCTTCAAGAACCTTCACTATATTTGCATCATTAAGCAGCCAGTCAAAATCAGCCGTCCAGTTACGCTTGTTCGCGCCTTTCATAAACATTGACGCTTCTGCCTTTTCGAACACAGTCTTGATCTGTTCCAATGTGTACACCTTCAATCGTGCTTGAATCGCCCACTTTCTGGCTTCAGATATTTGAATAACCCGAGGATAGGAAATGCAGATGGAGTGGTACAGATCCACAACCTGCTGGCAGGTTGCTTTCTCTTTACTCTCTTTATCTATATCTTTTTCTTCTTCTTTATCTTTATCTTCTTCTGTTGCGTGACTGTCACGTGACATCACGCGACTTTCCGCAATCAATCGTTCTTTTTCCCTCTGCCTTTGCTTTCGGATTCTGTTCTGTTCCCGGATCCGGTCCATTCCTTCTATGTTCTGATGCTCTTCCCAGCCAGTGATGGAAAAATACCCATCATCCAGCACGATCATATCCAACTGTTCCAATGCCTGCAGTGCCAACTGAACCGTATTTTCTTCAAAATCCAGCTCATCCGCCAGCATTTTAGGGGTATAAGGAATGTTTTCCGTCAGATATATTTTCCCGTGATCATTGCATTTTCCTGCCATCGCAAGAAGCATCACCCAGATCAGAACAATGCTGTTTCCTTCCGGAAGCTTTCGCAGATGTCGGATTTTCCGGTTGTCGAACATATCCGTCGTGATCTTAATCCATTTGACATCCGACATCTTTTTCACCTTCTTCCAACTCCTGCCCGGCTTCCCATTCTCGATACAGTTGCATCCAGTCATCAAGCGGCATTGTTACCAGTACTTCCGCGTAATTTTTCTTGTGGAATACCGCCGGAAGGTCACCGGTTCCTTTTGAATCACGCTTTGCCTGCGCTACCCAGTCATACAAACACATCTTTTCCTGATGCTTTGCCTCGACATGGATGCCTGGCAGCCCTACAACATCGGAGGCATCACCCGTATTTCCGCAATACTGTGCGGTTCGGCGACTCCCCGTGTAACCATAATCTCGGAATGTTCTGGCAAGCTCACGTTCAAACCGGGCGCCCTTTTCTCTGCTATTGATTTTTCCCATACTGCGCCCCCTTCTAGTTGAATGGCAACTCTTCTCCGATGTCATCCGGAATATTCATAAACCCATCCGAATCCGCCGCCCGCTGTGTAGTTCCATTGTTCCCAGCGCTTGCGCCCTTGCTTTCTGCAAACTCATGCTCTTCTACAACTACGTCTGTCGTGTAGATCTTCTGACCGTCCTTATTGGTATAGCTGCCGGTCTGGATCCGGCCGGTGATGGCAATCTTTGTTCCCTGGCGCAGGTATTTCTCAGCAAATTCTGCCGCCTTACCGAACGCGACGCACGGAATAAAATCCGCGGTCTGCTCTCCGTCCCGCTTGTATCTCCGATCTACTGCCAGACGATACCGTGCAACGGCGGTCTGGTTCTGATTCTGTGAATATCTCACTTCCGGATCTGCACACAGACGGCCTATCAGAATTACTTTGTTCATACTATGTATCTATCCTTTCTATCTGCCCCGCACAGCCATTTTCCAGCCGCGCGGGTAAGAATTATCGTCTATTATGAAATAACGGTAAACTGCGGCATTCCATCAAGCTCACGCTGCAGATATTCTTTGATTGCCTGCGTTGCATCCATCTTCCATGCACCGCCGTCTGCCTCGAAAATGGCACACATTACGCTGCCATAGCTGTCCTGTTTCATTCGGAACACAAATGCCGATTCCGGCTGTTCCACCTCAAGGAATGTTCTGTACGGCCGCAGGCACACCGGATTCGGTACGATCGCATCGCCCTTGGATGCCAGACCGGTCTTAATGGTTGCTTTCTGCGTTACACCGTCATCCCCATACTCCGAAACGCTTCCTGCCTCTACCGTTCCGGCAAACTTCAGAATCAGCTCGCGGTCATCGCTTGGAATAAACTTCGACTGCAGGTTGATGCAGAACTTCTCATGCTCCACAAAACGGTCAAATTCAAAGCCCGGAACTCTTGCACTCGCCACCACCAGGCTTTCACGGTCACGGTTCGGATCCAGCTGGGAATACAGCTCCACTTCCGTCGGGCTTTTGACTTCCACGATCATCCGCGGCGGCATCTCATCCACTTCTGACTTGATATAGTCCACAAGGCTTGTCAGTGTGTGCATTTCGATGGCATCTGCCTTCGGGTAATATGTATCGATTCGATGCAGTGGCTTGTCGGAATAACAAGCTCCATTGATTACGTGTTCCTCTGCTTTTCCAAGTCCTACGATGTACTGTAATGCTTCTTTAATCATGATCATTTACCTCCCCTGCCTACTTGGCAGCCTTTCTGAAATCAACAACATTTTCGTTCTTTCCGCTTAAAATCTCGCCTGTCTCGGTATCCACGACGGTGCCATCCACAACCTCGGTCTGCTTCTCTGCCTTTGACTCGTTCAGATTCAGGCTCATCTGGCCACGGATCTGCTTTCCATACTCTTCTGCGTACACCTCGCCGGTGCGCAGATCCTTGCCGATGTAGAATTTTGTGCTCATATCCTGCTGTGGTGCCAGTTTCTCCACTACCTGTGCGGAAACAGACACATCATCCCGGTTCTCGTTCTGTGTGAAACTCAGCTTGATCGTGATGCCTCTCTTGACCTTAAATGAAGTATTCGGGTCCTGCAGGTTCTCGATCACTCTTTCGAAAGCATGCTCAAACTTCTCCTGAAGCTGTCCGCCCACCAGATTCTGTAATTCTACTTTATTCATCGTCGGTTCCCTCTCTTTCAATTATTCCCAAACAACGCCGCTTTTGCATCCACTGGTGCCGCCGGTTCCGGCTGACTCTGCAGTGGTGCGGTCTCCTGCAACGGTTCCATATCAAACACAGCATCATCATTATCAACATAATCTTTGGTACCATCCTCGTTGATAACCGCCATATCGGAATCAATCGCGGATGCCATATCAATCGACATGATTCCCCACTTGCTGATCAGCTGCCGCAGCATGGTTTTGTATGCCATGCCGTCAAAATCTTTCTCCCAGAAGGTATACCCTTTCTTTGCCTGATAGCCTTTGGAATACTTCAGCGCGTGAGCCTCCATTTTCCGTTTCGACCAGTAGATCGCTTTCCGGAATCCGTTGGTATACTCAAACATGGCATAATATCCGATAGTAGTTGCCTGCTCCCGCGCCTCTTCGTCCTCGATCAGCCGCACTTCGATTTCCTCATTCAGCGGATCAAACCGGATCAGCTCGCCCTCTTTGATTGCAAGGACATTCAGTTTTTTGTACTGACCGGAACGGATGGCAAGCTGAATATATCCTTTGTATCCAAGCTGGAACTGCGCCACCTTGCCCTTGTTTCTGTCGTTGAACGGCACCAGATAATATTGGCCAAGCTGCGGCGACGGAGAGAGCTTCAGGGACTCACCCAGGAGTGCGCCGGACAGAATCGACTGGTTCGTGCATTCCTGCAGCGCTGGGTTTGTGTTGACTGCCGAGACGATGGCAGAAATGAAGCGTTGTCCATCCTTGCCGCCTACGACCTGATTAATCTGGTTCTTAACCGCATCCGCGGTCAGATATGCCGAGATGCCTAATCTCTGGTTGCCTCTTGATCTCTGTAAACTGTTCTGTACTGCCATAACCCTTTATCCTCTCTTTCCCTAAATCGGCTTAAATTCAATGTTTCTTGAATCAAAGAATGCTTTCAGCGCAATTGCATCGTCTGTTGACAGCAGTGCCTGGAAGGCAACCCACTGCTTTTTCTCCTGAACATCCTGCTCCACGGATTCCTTCACAGATTCAACAACTGATTCTGTCTCTACCGGCGGCACCCCGGTTCCTTCTGAAAGCTTCGGAACTTCCAGCGCTTCTGTCGCTTTTCTGGCTTCTTCCTCTGCCTTGCGCTGTTTCTGCTCTGCCTCATATGCTTCTTTCTGCTTCTGCACCTGAGCCATTCTCTGACCCTCAGCAAGCGCCCTGTTGATATCAAGAGTGGAAATGTATACCTGCTGGGCTTCAAAGCCAAATTCCGGCAGATTTGAAAGCGTGGCCATGTCCTGATGGAACTTCTCAATCGCGGTATTCATCTGCTCTGCGATGGATTTCATCGAAACAGATACATTCAGCCACTTCGGACTGTAGATTTTTTCAAACGTAAGCCCTTCCGGAATCGCCAGTGTTCCCCACAGTTCCTTAATCTTTTTCAGCTTGTCTTCTTTCTGCTGTTCCTCGTAGGCACGCACCTGCGTATCAATAACTGCGATAGGCTTGTCGATGATGCCAATAATCTCATTAATTTTGGTCTTGAAGTCCGCGAACGGAGCCATGTATTCTCTTTCACGACGGATTCTTTCATCATTCAGAGCCTTTTTCAGCTTATTCAGCGCTGCCTTATCTGCTTTGGCCTCCTTAATCTGATCATCGGTATAAACCAGTGTTTCGTAGTGTGATACTTTTTCGGTCAGCTCCCGTTTTAATTCTTCATAGTTGAAAAGAATCTTTTCCGGCAGCTGATACTCATGCATTTTCAGTTCCATTTTTCTGTGCTCCTTGTCTTATTTTTATAATTCCGGCAGAATAAGTGCCGGTCTTTTTCTTTCCTGTACCTGTTTCCAGAAATCCCGTTCTGCAGATTCCAGATATCGAATGTCAGTTTCTACATCCGCCCGCTCTATTTTGTAGTGTTTAGTATGAAGAAAAACATTTTCGCCAAAGTCGTATTTCAACTGAGCCTTCAGAACAACGAAATCAAATTCCGTTACCATCAGGTAGTGCAAAATCTGGATATAATAGTTGTCCGGGATGCGGCCATCCCATTTTCTCTTCTGCCCGGGATGCTGGATCTGCGTTGTTTTGCATTCCCATACGCCCCGGCGGCCGTCCTGATCTGTCAGCCAGCCATCCAGAGACGCATGCGCAAACGGGTATTTATCATTGAAAAACATATTGTTATCCACGTACTCAACCTGATATTCCGGGAAATCCAGTTTGAACATCTCCCGAAGATACTGCTCCGCCTCAGTCCCGTACTTAACATACGGCTTATTAGAAATATCTTCCGGAACCACCTGCCCGGTCTTGATCTGCCACAGCTCAACGTTGCTTTTATAGGGATTCATCCCGACAATCGCCGCCGCATCTGACCCACCGATCCGTTCCCGGTGCTTCAGCCATTCTTCATGGCTTTTCAGTCTGATCATCTGAACCATTGATCATTATTCCTCACTTTCGTATTTTGATATTTTATTTCAGCGATCCGCTCCGGACCCACGCCGCAAATACCTCGTCCCGGCGCTCCTCTTCCCGCTCTGCCTGCTCCTCGCGGCAGGCATCGACATAATCGCCGATTTTCTTACCAGCGAGCGCAAGAAGAAACATTCCGGCTCCCAGGGCGGCGCGGCCCCACAGATCCGAATCCACGCCGCCGATGTAAATCCATGTACCAACCGCGCCGATTACCAGTGCTGTTTTATCTGATGCTTTCATTTCTGCGTCCTTTCATACCCGATCGACTCCACCGCGGCTTCCACACGCTGGCGGACGATCTCTTTTATTTTTTCTTCTCCGAGTTCCTCTGCTGTATACTGCTGTCCTCCGATCGTGATCCGAGTAACAACCATGATTTCTTTCATAAGGCATCACCTCTTCCTTATCTCCTTATCGTATGCAACCCGGCTCTGTAATGATTTTCTATTGATTCATAATCATTTTTGAGCTATTATGTAGTTGCAAATTGTTTTTGTATTGCGTCCCGCGGGAACTGGTCCTTCCTGTGGGACTTTTGCTAAAGACATCATTGACACGAAAGGATAAACAATACTGTCTTATATTGGAATATCCTCTGAAGTTACCGCTTACAAGATATGCAATGTCCTATTTACCTTCATCTGGTGGATACTCGGAATTCTTGTTGTTTATTTCAAACCCCAACTCCAAGATTTCGTTATCAAACTGGTGCGAAATCTTTAAAATGAATTTTGACAATATAACAAGCCCTTTTGCATTCCCGGCCTCTGCTATTTTCGTCTGTGAAGATAGCAGATTTTTTATTACCTGTTCTCTTATGAATGAACCATAATTCATTTTCAAACAAATTCCTTTCTTTTGCGCTACAGAAGGTACTTTGCATCAACATCAAGTGCCGCCGCGATGCGGACTAAATCACTTACTTTAATCAGCTTCCGTCCGTTAAGCATATCGCTCAGCCCGTGTGCGCTATATCCGGCCTTTTCAGAAACATGTACCTGCTTCAGCCCTTTTTCAGCGATGATCCGTGCAATGTTCTCCGCTGCCTGACTGTTACACTCCGCTATCGTCATCGCTCATCCCTCCCACAAATTTATTCACGAAGTAGATCTGTGCCTTCCCGGTTGCCTTCGGCGTTCTGGTTACGATGTTGCAACCGTTTCCGTCAATGTGCGTACTCTCTTTGATCTCGAACAAGCCCATGTTCATCGACTTCTGCGTCGGCATGTTCCAGTCGGAACCTTTTCTTTTGATCAGGTATCCATGGTTTCTCAGATACTCGAAGAGACGCTTCTGCCCAATATCAACGCCGTTCTGGCGCAAGAGCTTGGCCAGATCCCCGATCAGGATGGAGCTGGTGCTTGCACTCACCGCATCCGCGAAGATCGCCTTCGGCTTCATGCGCTCGACATCTTCCAGCAGACCGGCGTTGCTCTCTTTCAGCTTCTCGATCTTCTGATCTGCCATTTTCAAGGCGCGGGCAAAGATCTGCTCCGGAGTGTTCCAGGCTTTCTCCAGATCGATGAAGTACTGACGATACTGCTTACCTTTCTCGGATCGCTGGATCATGCAGATCTGTTTTGCCATGTCTACGGAAATCTGATAGTCATTGTATGTTGCTACTGGATTTTTGGGATTATTGGTTGCTCTTTTTTGAGCCACCAATATAAAATCTTGATTTTCTTCGAATCCGTATGCTGCCATACGAGGGAACCAATCCTTAAAAGCTGTCTTGATTTCCAACCCCTCATACAACTCTCTTGCCGACACAGTCGGCTGTTCTGTTTCGTAGTTAATTTTTAATAATTCGTTCATTGCTCCTCCTTTTCTTCTGTTGCAAACAAGTAATCCAGTGATTTATCTGGAAATGCTTGATTCTTAATCTCTACACATTCTTTTAAAGATAAACTGCTTTTTCCGTTTAATTTAAAAGATAATGTAGTGGGCGTTATCCCCAAAATTTCGGCAATTCTGTTTTGCGTAATTTTATATCTTGCCATTTCCGCTTCCAGATTTGGAAACATTTTTTTACCTCCTTTTCTCGATTTTTCGTGATTGCTCTTTTAGTATAATCGAATTTTCGAGAATGTCAATACTGATTTTCGATTTTTCGAGAAATATTTTTTGAATTTTGCTATGAAATATTGATTTTTCGAGAATTGCATGGTATTATCAGCTCATATAAAGAAAGGAGCATTTCGGAATGAATGAACTTGAATCCAATGTAAAATCTCTTATTATAGAAAAGTATGGAAGTATGAAAAAATTTTGTGAAACAGTAGATATGCCTTGGACAACTTTAGATAGCATTTTAAAGAGAGGAATTGCAAATTCTAACATAACAAATGTGCTAAAAATAACACGTGAATTAGGTATTGATGCAGAAAAATTGGTCGAAGGACAAATTTCATATGTAGATAATAAGCCAATTACTCTTGCTGCTCACTTTGACGGTAATGAATATACCGAGTCTGAGATAGATGAAATACTCCAATTCGCCGAATTTGTAAAAAACAAACGGAAGTAATTCTTCTATATGCTCACACAGGAGGTGTTTTTGTGAATACATATGAAAAATTACAAAATGAAGCTTGCAATGACGGTATAGATGTAATCAGCTATTCTTTCAATTCGCAAAAAATAAAAGGATTATATTGTGACGGAACAATTGCCATTAGTTCTGGAATCAAAACTGATATTGAAAGAGCCTGCATTTTGGCCGAGGAACTCGGGCATCACTATACAACCTATGGAAATATCGCGAATCAAAAAGATACCCAGAATCGAAAACAGGAGTTACGTGCAAGGCTTTACGGCTATGATATGCAGATCGGTTTGATCGGCATCGTAGAATGCTACAAGCACCATTGCCGTTCACTCTATGAGATGGCAGAATATCTGCAAGTAACTGAGGAATATCTAAAAGAAGCTCTGGAATGCTACAGCAAAAAATACGGAGAAAATCTTGTTACAATAGACAATTATGCGATCCGCTTTGTTCCGTCCTTACAAGTAACTGAATTTTGGAAATGATTTTTTCTTTCAAAGTGTAATTTTTTTAATTCTCAAACGTATTTATATGGGATGTTTTACCTAATATATGTTGAGGGGTGGTGCCTATGATTTTCCCGTAGCAATACAAATATAAAATATAATATAAAGCAAACGAGGAAAAGCATATGAAGTTTTTTATGTTTCTAATCATCATAACAATTATTCTCTGTATTCTTAACGAAATATGGCCGTATCTTTTAGGCATAGCTGCCTTTATCCTCGGAACATATCTTCTTTGGAAACTTTATGAACATTGTTATTTTAACAGTCAGAATTTTAAAGCTATCAAACAGCGAATCGCTACATACGCCAAAAGCTGCAATGAATTGAACGAGCATATTGAGAGTCTCAAAGACACAACTTTGATCTCAAATAAAGTAGACTATGGCGATGCTACTTACCATGATTCCAGCAAGTGGAATTATCAAAGAAAATACTTGAAAGACCAGAAATATGAGCCAAATGTTCATCAATGTTCTCGTTCTGTCTGTGACAACGCCCGGAAGAAACCTTTCGAGTATGTTTGTAAGTATTTTGGAATAAAGGCAAACGAAGAAACGCTGTCCAATTTCGAAACAATTTTAAATAATTTCGAGGCTGCCGAAGAAGGTAAACAGAATCTTAAAGCGGAAAAAGATAGTATCTTTAAAAGCATCGAAACAGAAATTCCTTTTCTTATTCGCACCATAGGAAAAAGAAAATTGGAAAAGAATCTCGGATTCAAACCGATAGATATGAGTACTGCATATTTCCCGAAATATATTTTTGAATATGTTAGTTCGGGTGGTAATGCTTCTACTCAGTGTGAAGTGGTAATGAATATTGAAAATCTAAATAAATTCATCCAGTTCTTATCTGAAAAGATAAAATTTAGCAAAAGTGTGGCCGGACAACGTGCTCTCATGACAAGTAAACTTCGTCAGCATATTAAAGAACGTGATAAATTCACCTGCAAACAATGTGGTATCTCTGTTGCGCAGGAACCTCATTTATTGCTTGAAATTGATCACATTATTCCTGTATCAAAAGGTGGATTGACTGTTGAAGATAATCTTCAAACATTATGTTGGCGTTGTAATCGCAGCAAGGGATCTAAAGTAGCACCAGAATCCTAAATGCGATAAAAATATAAAAAAGGAGAATGTCTATGAAAAAAGGGTATCAAGCCGTGGCATCTTGCCATTGCACAAATCGTTTATTGTAGACTTCGGTATTCCAGTCAGCAACGACACTTGGCGATACGATAATTTTTTACTGTAAATGATATCTGCTATTAATATTTTCATGATGCCGATAGTATTTGCAGTCTTTTCAAAATTTATACTTACAGGGGGATCTTTATGAGATTCTTAGATATCTTCAGATCATCAAAAATAAAAGCTGAAAACGAACAATTACATCAGCAGATCAAAGAAATGCAAGACAAAATGGATTCTCTCGGAATTACTGAATACATTCAGGCTTCTGAAAAAATTCGTTCCGAGAAAGAAGAGCTTGACCACTATGTTGAACAAAAGGACAAAGAAATTGCGGATGATAATACCACGATCAGTAAATTACAGGAGGAAATCACCTCTGTTTCCGAAAAATTGGAAAAGCTGACCAAGCAAGCGAAAACCATCGAGCGCAAACTGGCTCGATCAAAAGAATTATATCTCAGCGTCGATCATGCTATTCAAAATTTCTTTGAATCCGACGTACCTTATAGCGGTTGTAAACTCTCACAAAGGGATTTTGACGATTATGAGCTCATTTCTCCTTCTGTTACCCTGAAGCTTCACTGTATGGATGTAAAAGACCTGAGAAAAGCTTACCGAGAAAATGAAAAGCAGATAGACAAACTGCTTTCTCAATATTCTTCCAGATATACTACGAAGGCAAACAAATCCATTTACAGCCTTATGGTCATCGCTTTACGTGCTGAACTTCAGAACATTCTTTATAACCTTAAATATGAAAAGCTGGAAAAGTCCATTGAAGATGTAAAAAATGTAAGCGCAAAATATCTGAAAATTGCAGGTGAAGGAAACCAGAGCATCGCAGGCACTTTAACAAAATTTATCGGTGAAATAGAGTATTTGTTTATCAACGCTGTGAAAATTGAGTATAACTACTACGTAAAGAAAGAGCAGTCCCGTCAGGAACAGCTGGCTATTCGTGAACAGATGCGACAAGAAGCTCAGGAAAGAAAAGCTCTGGAAGCAGAAAAGAAGAAAGTAGAAAAAGAAGAATCAAAATATATTACAGAAATTGAAAAGTTGAAAAATCAGTTGGAGTCTGCAAGTACAGCTGAAACCGAAAAGCTGAATTCTCGTATTCTCGAACTGCAGGCTCAGCTTTCTCAGGTCATTGTAAAGAAAGAAGAAATTTCCAACCTTGCAAATGGCAAAGCCGGCAACGTATACGTAATCAGCAATCTTGGATCCTTTGGAGAAAATGTTTTCAAAATCGGCATGACAAGAAGATTAAATCCGCAAGACCGAATCGACGAACTCGGAAATGCTTCCGTTCCGTTTAGATTTGATGTACATAGCTTTATTTTCTCTGATGATGCTGTGGGACTGGAAAATCGTTTGCACACGGTCTTAAACAATAAGAGAGTCAATAAAGTAAACATGAGGAAAGAATTTTTCAATGTTTCTATTGATGAGCTGGAGAAAATAGTGACCGACATCGATCCGACTGCAGAATTCAATCGAACAATGGCTGCTGAAGAATATCGTCAATCGTTGTCTACTACTGAAAATTATTCCAGTGATTACATTTTATCTGATTCCGATGATGAAGACGATTGATAGACATAACTAAAAAACCGCCCCGGTGCGCCAACACCAGGGCAGCTCAGTAACATTCCGAAGAATGATACCAGTTCGACAAAACATATTGTATCATCTTCGGAAACGTCAGACAAGCAGAACGTTTGTTTTGGCGTTTTTTCTTATATTCAAAATTGAAAACTTAAAGAAGGTGATATTATGTCAGCACTTAAAAATGGTGCTCTCTACATCCGCGTCAGCACCGCGGATCAGACCGAACTCTCTCCGGATGCGCAGCAGCGTCTGCTCCTGGACTACGCGAAGAAGAACGGGATTGTCATCGCAAAAGAGTTTATCTTTGAGGAGTCTGTTTCCGGCCGGCATGCCGACCGGCGGCCAAAATTTCAGGAGATGATCGCCCTCGCAAAGCAGGATTCTCACCCGATCGACGTGATTCTGGTCTGGAAATACAGCCGGTTTGCCCGTAATCAGGAGGAATCCATTGTTTACAAGTCGCTCCTCAAGAAAAACAACATTGATGTAATCAGCATCTCCGAACCGCTGATCGACGGTCCGTTCGGTACGCTGATCGAGCGTATTATCGAGTGGATGGACGAATACTACTCGATCCGTCTATCCGGTGAAGTCCTGCGCGGCATGAAGGAAAAGGCCCTGCAGCACGGCTACCAGACAACGCCATGTCTTGGATACCAGGCGGCAGGCGACGGCAAACCGTTTGTGATCGATGAAGCGGAATACCAGATTGTCAAATACATCATGGATCAGTACGACTTCGAACATCTTGACCCGACAGCAATTGCCCGCAGATGCAATGACCTCGGATACCGCACCAGACGCGGAAATCTCATGGAGCGCCGCTCGATCGAACGTGTACTGCGTAATCCTTTCTACGCTGGTACTGTGATCTGGAATGGCATCTCCTTCGACGGTACCCACGAGACGCGGCTGGATCCCGCACGCTATCAGGATCGCATCAAACGCATGGATGCCCGCAGACGCTCTCCTAAGAGCCGCAACCCATCAACCTGCCGCCACTGGCTCTCCGGTCTCTTAAAGTGTCCAATTTGCGGCGCTACGATGACGGTAACAGCCGGAAACACATCTTGTCCGTACTTTCAATGCTGGAAATACGCAAAAGGTTTCCATAAAGGCTCCAATTCAATCACCGTTGCCAAGGCTGAGCGAACCGTCTACCGCTACTTCGATGATATTCTTGCCGGCGCAGACTTCTCCTTCGCAGTCCGCGATCGAAAACAGGAGCAAGAAGACGATGAGACCATCCAGCGGCTGCAACAGGCCCTGGAGCATCTGGCTGCCCGTGAGTCCCGTGTGAAAATGGCTTTCGAAAATGGGATTGATACGCTGGAAGAATACGGCGCAAACAAAAAAAGGCTCGCCGAAGAACGACAGAGCCTGCAGGAAGAACTGGACCGCGTTCTTACGCCCGCCGCCCCGCCGGAAACAATCTCGAAAGAAGATTTCCGAAAAGAGATAAAAAACATCAATGATATTCTGAAAAATCCAGAGGAACCAGCCGAGAAAAAAGGACTTCTGCTCCGCTCCATCGTGGATCGTATCGTCTATGAAAAGGCTTCCGGAACCATGTATTTCGACTTTTTCGTCTCCTGATTTTTTTCCGAAAGTCCGCAAACCCGCATAAACACTGGATTTTTCCGTATCATCTGGTACGGAACTCCGGGCCACCGTACTGACTCATGATAATTTGGGCGATTTTGGGGTTTGGTGTCGTAATGTTTACAGGATACTCGAGGCGTTTTTCATAATTCCACATCCGTCAGCACCCTC
>OLNR01000375.1_pt1 | contig 39509 bp, 58 predicted proteins | sample 1672231 | NCBI WGS metagenome assembly OLNR01 (sample SAMEA3136662, study PRJEB25190) | human gut metagenome
GGACTTGGAAGGTACAAACATAAGCTCTTTACCTGATAACCTGACGGTTGGAGGGGGCTTGTACTTGGAAGGTACAAACATAAGCTCTTTACCTGATAACCTGACGGTTGGAGGGGGCTTGTACTTGAGAAGTACAAACATAAATAAGAATGAAAAATGTAAAATTAAAAAACTCCCGAACGACTTTTATATCAAGCATAAAAATTATATTATGTCGAAATTGTCTTGGCAAAACGGTAAATATAGAAAAATTGATGGCATATTTTGTGAAGTAATAAAACAGAATAAAAATATTTTAACTGTCAAAATTGAGAATAGAAAAGCGTATATTTTCGCCAAAAACGGTATTTATGCACACGGTAACACAGTAAAACAAGCATATTTTGACTGGCTTTTTAAAACTTCTGATAGAGATACAAGCAGATATAAAGATTTGAAGCTTAATAGTAAAAACTCCCTTGAGTTTTGGGTAATAGCATACAGAACCATAACAGGGGCTTGCAGCTTTGGGACTAATAACTATCTTGAAAACAATAAAGATAAGTATAAATCTGAAATGACACTTGAAGAAGTTTTTAAAGCCACTGAAGGCCAATATGGATCTTCGACCTTCAAAGCTTTTTTTCAAAATAATTAAAGAGATTTACTCGGGGCTGTTCCCTATAATTCGTGAAATTATTCATCATTTGCTTCTTGACTACAGCCCCGTTTTTCTTTTGAAGGATTAAAACATTAACAAAGAGGATTGAAAAATGCAAAAAGAAAACTTGGGCGAATTTCTCGCCACAACATTATTATTCGGTAGTTTTTTAGCGATGGTTTTAGGAGGGTAGACAGATGGGTAATGTAATAAGCTTTTTAAAAGGTTTGAAACAACAAACTTATGAAATGCGCAAGAGATGCTTACGCGACAAACTTATTGGTTATTACAACACAATTAATCAAGGTAAAGTTTCTATCCCTGCATTTATGCTTGCAGATGCAGATATAGAAAGATGCGAAAAAGAAAACAGTATAAATAAATGGTACAAAAAACTGATTGAGGCAAGATAAAAATGGCTTATGAAGATAACTTCTTACAACTTGATCCATATAACTATGATACGGAGCTTGAAAGCCTTTTGGCGACAAGCTCTCTTTCTTTAGATAATTGCGAAACTTTATTTCAAAACGGAAAAATAAGCAAAGAAGAGTTTGAATACGCTAAAGATTGGTTTGAATTTTACAAATAAGAAAGGAATTAAAAAATGAATTATTTAACAGAACAAGAAAAAGTGCAAACAACAAATTTCCCGACAGTAGGTCAGGAAATTGAAAAAGCAAGAGCTTTACAAGAAGTACAAGGTGCCATTTTTATGGCTCGCCAGTTTCCAAGAAACGAAATGCAGGCTCAAAGAAAGATAATGGAAGCAGCAAAGCGTTTGACATTGGCAGAAAAAGCGACTTATTGTTATCCCAGAGGCGGACAGCAGATTAAAGGACCGTCTGTCAGAGCAGCGGAAGCAATTGCGAAGTACTGGGGGAATATTTCTTACGGTATTAAAGAACTAAGTCAGAATACTGCAGATCATACATCAGAAGTTCTTGCTTTTGCTTGGGATTTGGAAAGCAACGTAAGAGCTGAAAGAATTTTTAAAGTTCCGCATACAAGATACACAAAAAACGGCGGTAATACAATATTAACTGACCCAAGAGATATTTACGAGCGTATTGCAAATGACGGTGCAAGACGTAAAAGAGCCGTACTTTTGGAAATTTTACCGGGTGATGTTGTTGAAGACTTCTTGAACGAATGCGAAAAAACTTTAATCGGGTCAAACACAAAACCATTAAAAGAACGGGTAACCGATATGTTGAAAATGTTTGAAGAGTTAGGAGTTACTCAAGAAATGATTGAAAAACGCGTTGGTACAAAATGCGACAATTTTATTGCAAAAAATATTGTTGATCTTGGCAGCATTTACAACTCAATCAAAAATAATTTTGCACCAATTGAGCAATATTTTGAAGTTCCGACCGTAGCAGAAAAACAAAAAGAAGAAACCGAAGCTAAGTTAAAATCATCAGGCAAAGACGGTAAAAAGAAACAATATGAACCGACTAATGAAGAACTGGAACAGCTAGAAGAAATTTACGGTGAAAGAAATGAAGTTGAATAACGACAATTACTATTCACAAAAGGCTAACCAGGCATATTTCAGCGTTTCACAAGTAAAAGATTTTTTGAAATGCGAAGCTTATGCAATGGCAAAAATTAACGGGGAGTGGATTGAACCGCCCACAACCCCGATGTTAATCGGCTCTTACGTTGACAGCTACTTTGAGGGAACATTAGAGGACTTTAAAGCCCGCACTCCTGAAATATTCAAAAAAGACGGAAGCTTAAAATCTGACTATATAAAAGCAGAAAACATTATTCAAAGAGTTGAAAAAGAAGAACTTTTTATGAAATGTATGTCAGGTAAAAAGCAAGTAATTATGACAGGCGAGCTTTTCGGGGCAAAATGGAAAATTAAAATGGATAGTTACATCCCGCATGAGGCTATTGTTGATTTAAAAGTTGTTCAAAAACTTCGTGATGTTTCCTATAAAAATGGATGGAAACAAAGTTTTATTGAAAAATGGGGCTATGATTTACAACTTGGAATTTATCAGGAAATAGTAAGACAAAATACAGGAGAAACTTTACCTTGTATAATCGCTGCAGTAGATAAACAGGAATATCCTGATTTGGATTGCATATTAATCCCTGATGAACAACTTGAATTCCAACGTAGAGAGTTACGTTGGAAGATGCAGAGAATAATCGACGTCAAAAACTTTAATGAAGAACCAAAAAGGTGCGGGCATTGTGATTATTGCAGGGCGACAAAGAAGTTAGAAAAACTTATATTGCCTGATGACTTGATTGTTTTTAATTAGAAAATTTTTTCTGTTATGATTAAAACAGAAAGGAGATTAATAAATGGATAAAGATGATTTTTATGTAGAAGGTTATATCATAGATGATGATGGGAAAAGGGTATCTCCAAATTTAAAGATGAAAGATATGGAGCAAGTTACAACTTTAACAGACATAGTTTTTCGTTCAAAGTTAAATATAGAACTACGGATGAACCCTAAATTAAAAGATAAAATTTAAGATACAATTTAAATTATTAAATGTTAAAAGCCACTCTATCAAGGGTGGCTTTTTGATTGGAGAGAAAATGCGAGAAGGTTATATATTATTGTACAGAAAATTCTTAGATAATCCTTTGTTAAATATTAAACCTTTTTGCAAAGGTTATGCTTGGATCCAACTTATTTCGTTAGCAAATCATACATTAGGATACATCAGGGTTAAAAACGGAACGTTAGTTAAAGTTCAACGTGGAGAGTGTGGCTATTCCGAAAAAGCCCTCGCTGACTTGTTTGGATGGTCAAGAAATAAATTAAGGCGATTTTTGGAACAACTAAAAAATGAAAAAATGATACAACAAAAAATCGTTGAAAATCACAGTATAATCAAGATTTTAAAATATAACCAGTATCAAACGATACAACAAAAAAAACAAAAAAAAGACAACAAACGAAACAACAAACGGACACAAACAATTAATGAAAATAAAGAGAGAGATAATAAATTATCTCTCTCTATAGAGGAGAGAGAAATTTTAAAAAATTATCTTCTTGAAACAAACAAAAAACGCAAAAATAAAATTGAAGATATTGATGCATATATAAGAAAGCTTATCGAAAATGGCGACTGCTTAACGAAATTGGAAAAGGCAAAGAAAAAACTTGAACGACAGAAAGCAAAAGAAGTTATTCCGCCTGCCGAAAAAATTGAAAAATCTACACCAGAAGAAGATAAAGCAGGTTTAAAACTATTGCGAGAAACAGCACAAAACATAAGAAAGAGAGGTTAAAACAATGGCACAAACAGCAGCAAAAGAAAAAGAGAGCACAACCCAAAGCAAGAATTTGATGTTTATTCAAAAGGTAAAAGTCAATAATGACAATACCGCAACTATTTTTTATAAAACGTCAAATGACTTATCCGCACAGGAAGTAAGCTTTACAGGTAAAGACCAGATTACAGAAGAATTTTCAAAAGCTTTTCAGAATGCGGTAACAGGTTTTACAAGTTGTATTCCGAAATTAGCATCGGAAACATCAAAGATAACAATGAATGTTATAAGGTTTGATTACGGAAAATCAGATTTTTTAGAAAAGGCTTTGTATTCTGTTAAATACGCTTTTAATGACCAAAATAATGCAGTAATTAATATTTCAACTCCGTTATTACCGATTTACAAAGAAGGTTATGAAAATACATTTTGTATTTCTGGTAAAGACGAAGAAGCATTACACAATATTATAGAAAAAGCAAAAGCATATATTAACGGCGAAACAAGGACAAAACAAATGAAACTTGTTGTTGATAACACAGAGGAGAAATAAGAATGATAGAGTTTACAATCCCTGTAGTGCCACGCACTAAGAAGAATAACGGGCAGATAGTAATGCGGGGTAAATTTCCCGTGTTACTTCCTTCTAAGTCATATATGGAATTTGAAAAAGCCTGTCTGCCTTATCTTAAACACGTAAAAAATACTACAGGGGTTATAAACTACCCTGTCAATATGCAGTGTACTTTTTTCACAGAAACTAAAAGGCGGATAGATTTACCAAATCTTTTAAATGCAATAGATGATGCAGCAGTTAAATCAGGTTTAATTGTAGATGATTGCAGAGATATTATTGCATCACACGATGGATCCCGCGTTTATCACGATAAGTATAATCCTCGAATAGAGATCACAATAACAGAAATGCAAAATTATACACAATGGAAAGATACAACTACAGAACAGCAAAGTTTGTTATGAACAAAAGGAAATAAACCAATGGAAGAGAAAAAACGAAAGACAACAATAACCCCCAAAGAAAAGAAAGTAATTGAGTTTATAGCTGCAGGTTATACGGATAAAGAAATTGCGATGTTTTTAAACACCTCATATTCAATGATTAGAAAGATTTTTGGCAATCTTTTGATAAAAACAGGGACAGTAAACCGTCCTCATCTTGTTAGTTGGGCATATCGAGAAAATATTATGAAATAAGATAAGAAGAGGTCACTATGTACGAACCTATAACGGTAGAGAGGCTTGACAATTATTCAGAAATAGAAAAGGAATATAACTATCTCTTAAATCAAAAGGCAAATATCATTCAGAGAATAAGCACATTACGTGGCATAGACTACTCAAAAATAAAGGTTACATCCGGTAACGGCTCTAAAATCAGTGAGGAAGAACATTATGCAATGACATTGCAAAAAATAAATACAAAACTTGCTGACTATGAAAGTTGGCTTAAACCTGAAAAAGAAATAATTAAAACCCAAATTGCCCGTATAAAAAAATGGAATTATCGTAAAATCCTTGTTTTACGCTATATCGAAAAATGGAAATGGTCTGAAATAATTGACGAATTTTTCGGCTTTGAAAGTGATTTTGAAGAAGAAAAAAACAACAAGTACAAAGATAAAATCCTATATTGGAACAGACAGGCACTTTCCGAGTTGGAAAAAGTAAGTGCAAAACCCTACGTGAAAACAGCAAAACAATTGACTTTAAGGGAGATATAAAAATGCTTAGTATACAAGAAATCAACCTTTTAAAATCTCAAAATGAGGGATTAAAACAGCAAAACAAAGATTTACAGAAAGACAACAATAACTTAGTTCGGAAACTTAATGAGCTTAAATCCCAATGTAAAGCAGAAAAGCTCCGGAATAAAAATCTAATGACAATGTACTACAAATTGAAGGATAAACAACAATGACAGATAAAGAACAGATAATAATTGACGGCGCTTTCATCAATGCGTGTACCCAATGCAAGACAACGTAAAAGAATTTATGGAGATGAAATAAGATGACGAATAAAAACTTATCAAAAAAGCTGTGCGAGATTTGCGGGATTGAAGCAAAAATAATTGAAGACTACGACGGGAACGAATATGAAATATTTCCCGACTTCACGCAGCCAGAAAACTTTGTGAAGCTGTTTAACCTAAAAGTAAACACGAACCCTTTTGGTAATACGTTAGCTTATTTTATTACATCAGATAGTAAAATAGCAGATACTAAAGATTTCCTAATAGTGCTTTTTAATATACTCAAATCTGTGGAAGAGTGTAAGGTTAATAAAATCAAGCGGGCAATCAAATCGGAGGTGTGGAAGTATGAGTAAAGGCGAATTAGGTGAAGATTTGGGAAATTTGCAAGCTGAATATAGATATAAAATATCCAGAATGACAGAAAATTTTAGGAACGGGAAATATTACAATTCAAAAATTTACAAAAGAATGGCTGAAACCCTTGCAGGATATATGGCCGCATATGATGAATTAGAACAACTTTTAGATTTAAGGTGGAAAGGTCAACAAAATGAATGGTTTAAACCGTCAAAGTATAATGAATATTTAGACAGAATTTTAAAAATAGGATTATAAGGAGATAAGCGATGACAACAGAACTAGAAAAGGAATTCTTTGACGCGTTCGGGATTAAATGCAATATATTAGAGCATCAACAGTTTAATTACGCTCAAGTACCTCGCGGGTTAGAATTTTTCAAAACACGAGAAAAATTAGTAGATGCAGGTATGATTAAAATAGGTTATAAAAAGCTCACTCCAACACCTGCGAACGATTGTATCTATTGGGGTGAGTATCACTACCCTACAATCACCGACCGCATTCTGCTGGAGCTGATTGAAATTATTATAAAAAGGGATTTCGACACATTAAAACTATATAAAGTTGATGGCTCATACCACGGACAATTTGATACAAATATTGACCATTATTTTGCTAATTATCAAAAAAACAATCTTAAAAATTTAATACTGCATATATGCCAACATAATTCTAAAATCTTTGACCACCAAGTCCGCGAGCTGTTCGGGGTAAATATGACAACTAATAGGAAAAGATAAAAATAATGAAAATTCTTGAAATTAGAACTCAAGAAGCAGGTAAAATAATGTAACAAAACTTCATGAAGAAAATTTCATGAAGTTATTTTAAAAAGGAGAAAAAATATGAAAAACAATGTTATACAAATGAATAAAGGAACAACCGAAGAAAAATTTTTAAGAGCAAGAGATATACAAAAAATATTTAATATTGCACGTTCAACAGTAGATAATTGGGTAAGATACGGATATTTAACACGACACAAAATAGGTCGCAATATTTTTTATGAAGTATCAGAAGTCGAAAAACTAAAGACTATAGGAGCGTAAGCTATGGCTAGCATAAGAAAAAGGACTTGGAAAAATAAATCAGGTAAACATACCTGTTATGAAATAAACTACGTCATTGACGGTAAACAATATCGCAAAAGTGGGTATAAATCACTTTTAGAGGCACAATTAGATTTGCCGAATGTTATATATGATTACAACACTGATATAAAATTTGTTACTCTCTCCAATATTTTTATTAACCGTCATTGTGAGCTAAAATGTAAACAATCAACAACAGATTTATACAAAAGATATATTAATGCTCATTTTCAAACGTTAATGCCCAAAATTGTAAAAAACCTATCGCATAAAGACATAGAAAACCTTATATTTTCACTAAAGACAAAAGGGTTATGTAATTTATCAATCAATAAACTTCTTCATTTGCTGCGAGCTATATTTAACTATGGAATAGAAAATAAGTTTATTAGCTCAAGCCCTATTCTAAAAAGTGATAAACTAAAAGAAGAAAAGAAGGACATATGTGTTTTAGATGAAAATCAAATTCAACTATTTTTAGAAGCAGCACAACGTAAAAGCATTAAAGTATATACATTACTTGCGACGGCATTATACACAGGAATGCGGCGTGGGGAACTACTTGCTTTGGAATGGTCAGATGTTGACTTTAAGAATTCGAGAATTAAAGTTAATAAGCAGGTATACAAAAAAGAAAAAACAACAACTAAAAGTAACAAGGTAAGATCTGTAGATATTCCTTATAATTTGATTAAAATTTTACAGGAATACAAAAGACAACAAGCAATTTTATCAAAAATCGTTTTTTGTAATTCTACAGGTCAATATTTACATCCTTCGTCCTTGGAAAGGCATTATTTTTATGCTACATTGAAATTAGTAAATAAAGATTTACCAGAAGATGAAAAAATACAAATAAGGTTTCACGATCTAAGACATACTTACGCGACATTTTTATTAAGTAAGGGAGTGCCGATAAAGTATGTACAAGAACAATTAGGACATTCCAGTGCAAAAATGACATTAGATGTATATGCCAGTTATATGCCCAGTGTCAAATTTGAAGCTTTAAAAATCCTAAATGATTTACATAAAAAAGAAGGAATAGAGCACAAATTGAGCACGAAAACGTAAAATAAAGTAAGCATAAGGGATTTAACCTATGGGTGATGAAGATAAACAATTCAACATCACGGGTTTTCAACTTTTACAACTTTTGCAAGTTTATATTAATATCAAGCCTTTTATAAAGTTTTCTTAGTTCTTTATTTTTCAATTTTTACAACTTTTATTGAGTAAAATTGAGCACGATTTGAGCACGGTAAAATTTTATAAAAGGCTTATTTTTTTTCAAAATAAAATCTCCGGCGAAATTAATCACCGGAGCCGAATTATATATTAAAAAGGAGGAATGCATAATATGCATTCATATATAAAAAGCTATGCTTTGTAATTATCAATAGCCTGTTTTCGGTTATGACCGTCTGCTCTGTACGAAACGTGTATCCATTTGTCGCTTTTACTGTACTCGTATAATAACTGGTCATAAGGTAAATGAGCTTTGATATAATTGAATACATCTTTTAAGTTCTTTTGAGGAACAATCAGATCTGCAGCTTGACCGTATAAATGCTGTGAATTAGAAGCACCTCCTACACGTTTATTTAAAACGGCACAGCGAAATCCACTCGTTATTACAATCGGGCAGCCTAGATTGTTTCTTAAAGGCTGTAAAACATTTTCGCACAGAGCCTTTAAATTCTTAATTACAGGTTGTGACGGTGTATTATCTATTTTGTTTTTTTCTGCCGTTGTCGAATAAATAAGTTCATTTAATGTAAAATTATTTGTTAAATTCATATATTAATTCCTCCGATTACGGTCATTAACTATACCTATAAGAATGTTTTTTACATCTGAAACATCCTGATGTATCTGTAACATCTGGTCTTGCAATGCCTTGTGATTGTCGCTGTAAGTATCTTTGCTTACAAAATGTTCTACGGCATAAGTCATTATCTTAGCTTCCAATGCTGTCAATTCATCACTTCGAGCAAACAATTTTAAACTAACTAAAATACTTATTACAAAAAGCCCGCATGGGGCATATATTAACCAATTATCCATCTATTTCCATTTCTTTGTATTTAAATTTTTTAATGCTTGAAACATATCAACTGCAAGATACATTAATTGAGCTTTAAAAGGGTTTACGCCTTCATTTAATAAAGCTGCTTTAAAAATTCTGCTTGCCAGTTTTCTACTGTAATTTACAGATTGCGGGTTTGCCAATATCCAATCGTGTATAAGGCTTGCAGGCAGGTATTGTGGAGTATGAGGGCATCCTAGAATTAACCAGAATACTTTCCACAAAGTACACCCGTCAGATGTAAAATTCAGATCGTCAAGCCTTAAATAAATTTTTTTGTTAGCATAGCTGACAATTACATAAATAGGCTGTATCAAATAAAACGGTTTCTTTTTGTTTTTGTAATCGTATCCTATAGCCTTATCAAAACTTGTGTAATTTACCTGCATTAGTCTTCCTCGTCAAATTCTTTGCGTAATTTTTCATACTTTTTCACAACGTTGTCTGGCAGATAATGTTTGTTATCATCAATCAGTCTGAAGGCTTCTTCTGCCACATTTGTGGCTCTTTTAAGACGTTTTTTATCCTTGACAATCTGTGTTTCGCATTGCTCTTCCTTAGCTGTTTTAAAATAGTTGAAAAGGCTTGTAAAAGCCTCTCCAACTGATTTTATCGCGTCTGAAATGTCAAACATTATGCCTCAACCTCAATATCGCCTTTGACACCGTCGATTAAATCCAGCAATGACATTACAACAGGCTGCATTGCCTGCATTGTTGCTACTGCCAATTTTGCGGCAATATTATCGGTATCTTTTGCAAGAATATCAATAGTCTCAATCAATTTTACATAACATTTTGCGGCAACGTTTTCTCCAACATCAAGCCACAAGTCTTTTATTTGTGTTTTTGCTTCTTGAGAAACGCCTTTTTTTTCTTCCATAATTTCCTCCTTAATTTTTCTATTGCCTACACTTGACAAACCGGAGAAAATAGTAAATAATATAAGCACAGGGTGGCAGCTTGCCAAGCTAGCCGGATGCCCTTAGAGGTCTAACGGTTCTTATCTGTTCAGGTAAGAGCCGTTTTTTAATACAAATAAAATCATAAAAATTAGTAATAAACTAATATTGAATTTATCCATATCAGCCCCCTTTCTAGTCGGGAACCAACCCGAGGTCTACAATGTAAGTGTCGGTCAGTTCCGTTTCAAAAGAGCATCTTTTACCCTGCATAATTATATTACTATAATCATACGGGGTTGTCGATTTTTCAATATCTTATTCTTCTAAAAGCTTTGTATAATCATTTGTTTCAAAGAACTCATCCATTTGCTTTTCGCTAAAGCCCAGAAGTGTTCCGACAGTGTTTATATAAGGATTACCTCTGTAAAAGTTATTTGCACGGAGTTCTATTTTTAAGGCTTTTATGTCAATTGATGTCTTATCATCTTCCGATAAAGATTGAGTTTCAACAAGTGAAACAACATCGTCAAAGTCCATCCCTTTAACTTTATAAATAGCACGTTCAACATCTGCGGCAGTCAAATTAAGCATTGCAATTCTGTTTTTTTCTATTTCCTCTTGTTCTGCCTGATATTCATCATCAGTTTTTGCAATAACCTGATTATCTACAATTTTGAATTTATCCGGATTTTGTTTTATCAAATCCCCTGTAGTCTTATCTACAATGTAGCAGCCTTCTTGATCTCCGATTGTTTTAATTTCTTGAACACTTAAATTGTCGTCAACTTTATAAAAATTTATTCTGTAATCAGGTTTTATAACCCAATTTTCATTTTCGAATACAGGAATTTCATTTTCTCCATATTCAGGGACTTCAATAAGTGTAGCATTTGCAGAAACTAGTGGAACAAATTTCCCTTTAAGCTTTGTTTCCTCAGGATCAGCCTCTGCTATTGTTGTAGATAAATATTCTTTTGTTTTTTCATCATAGTTATAGATATTCATAATTTCTCCTATTTTTTTATTATATAAACTCATCATTCCGACAGTTTCGGCTATATAGCAGCAGGGCTGCCGAATATCACGGGAACTACAATTAATGCCAGAGTATTAAGCCAATTTGGTGCGGGGGAAGATGCGCCAACGTCCGCTATATATATAAAGCATTCAGCTATAGCTCAAAGTGTTGGTGCTAGTGGATGTCAATATAATGAGTTGCGCTTTGATGCATCACGTTCAAATACTATTTACTCAAATAGTATAAAAACAGTGCAGCCCGCATCCATTAAAGTTAGAGTTAAGACAAAGTATAAATAACTACTTATATCGTGTTTTAACTCTTACCTTTATCGAAGGTGGTTGAACAGTAGAACCAGACTTGTATATAGGATTATTTGTACTTGCTTCTGTTGTTTGTATATTTTGGACTGTATACTGAGGGGCATTTATTAATATAAAACCAGCACCCCATGTTGTTTGAATGTTTATACCATGCAAGGTAGCTTGATGGCTATGGTTCGGCAGCCCTGCTGCTATATAGCCGAAATTGTTAGACCCCCAGACGGCACGGTTTCTAAAATCAGGCAGAACAAAAGTTGTCGACCCGTCACCTGCTCCGTAAGTTGTTCCGTAAATTGCAAATAGTTCCGCGTATGTTGTTCTCGATACAGTTCCACCCTCAAGCCAGATTTCATTATCTCCTAAGGTATTTGAAAGTGTTATTATTGGATCACCGATAGATGTGGAGAAATGGTTAATTACAGCTTTCCCTGCTTCTGTAATATTTGACAAATCTGTGTTTGCATTATTTGCTCCAGGTTCTCCTGCTTCAACTGATACAACCTGTCCTTTTTGATTTACTTGTAAATTAACAGGGTATGGGTAAGTTTCTGCTATTACACCACTATCAGGTAAATCTCCAACTTCGATAGCGGGTAATCTATCTTTATCAATTGTGCCACTTGTAATGTTATCTGCATTCCCAAAATTAGTTACAAATAGCTTATTATCTGCCCCTTTAATCAATGCATTTGTTTCATCTTTTGAAATCATATCAGTCAAAAAATCTGAAATCTTTTCTTTTTTTAACTGGTTATATTCAGAATTGGTTATAACCATAATTTCATTGTCATTTGATGATTGAGTTATGTCAGGTAATTCTCCAACTAATTGTTTATCCATTTTTACTCCTGTAAAACAAGAGAGGGAAATTCCCTCTCTTGAACATAATTACTACGTTGTAATTCCTCTTGCTTTAAGCTGCGTGATAATCTCATTAACTTTATTTTTAATATCTGTCGTTGTTTCTGTCGCGAGTTCTTCAACTGTTGTCGCAGAACCTTTTAAACCAACAATTTGGTTAGCGTCATAGATACCTTGCTCCATATTATCAAGTAAAGCTTCTGTGATTACTTCTCCTGCTTGCCAATCGTGTTTTTCATATGTCATTATTTGCCTGCCTTCCCTTCATTTACTTTTGCAGAATTAACTCTTGCGGCAAGTACAGATTTAGGCTGTAATACTGCAAACGGATATCTTGTCGCATTATCCGCATTTTTACGAGTAACAGGATTAGCAATTTGAACGCCTAATCTCATAACACAACGTAAAGCGACCATATCTTGTTGAGCAAGGTTATAAGCGATTGTTCCGTCTGTGTTTTGAATAATTGCCTGGTCAAGAACTTTGTATGTCATATCCTGACGCATAGCATAAACTGCTTTTGTAAAGTCTCCTGCAACCATTAATGCTTCTTCTGTGTTAAATACTCCTTGGTTGTCGTATTCAATTGGTCTGCCAATCATTGAAGACGGTACATTTGAGGTTAAGCTCGGTAAGTATAAAAGATTATTATTCTTATCACGTAAATCTCTTAACTGTGCTTCCATTGTTCCGTCAGCAAAGAAAGCGTTAACTCTGTATCCGTCACTTTCGACTAAATCCATAAGACCGCCGACACCGATTATATCGCTTGCGATATCAGTATTTGTGCCAATTTCAATTTTGTTATTTGCAGCGATTGCACCGGGTACTATTGCAGTTGGCCATGAAGTTGGTTTGTTGGTCCCGAATGCTATTGCAGCATCAATTGCTATTCCGAATGCTTCCTCAATTTGCGGTCTGATTTCTCCCCATATATCAAAAGAAGCATCATCTAGTACTGCTTCCGGGATAGGTATAATAACTGCTAATTCTTCCGCTGTTAATACAACTTTGTCCCATTCTGCATTTGTTGTTTTCTTCTGATCTGTATCTCCGTTTAAGAAATATGCAGTCGGCAATGCTGACAAAACCGGTAAGTTTCTCTGTTTTGCAGACATATTTGGCAGCCTTCTCATTAAAGGTAATAATTTTGAACGTTGAGGGATATTCTGAATAATTTCTCTGGAATATTCTACAGGAATTAACGCATCAGCGTTAGTACGTGAAATAACTTTTGCATCTAATGCCATAATTTAGTCTCCTTATTATCTGCCGAGTGCCGCTCTGATTGCAGCATTTACATCGGCGTGTGTTTTAGTGTGTGTTTCTGTTGGTTGAGGAACAGAACCTTTCTTTTTGAGTTCTTCTGCTTTGAAGCTTTCAAGTGCGTTTTTGGCACTCTCATCACTATGAGATTTCAAAAGTCTTGCAAATTTTTCCGCTTGTACTTTTGCGTCTTTTTCGTCAACTATTTCAATGAACTCATCAGGATTTAGTCCTGTTTCTTTGAATGCCTGCCGAAATGCTTCTTTACGCTCATAAGCCGATGTTTGCTCCTTGTAATACGCAAGTTGTTCATCTGCTGATTTGTTTGCAAGAGAAGCTGCTTCAATTTCTTTTTGATATCTTGAGATAGCTTTGTCCTTGCCTGCACTTTCTTTTTTCAGTGCTTCAAGCTGTGCTTTCATTTCGTCAAGCTGTGTCTGTACGTCATTTTCGCCGTTGTTGTTTTGTCCGTCTGTGTCAGTTGTGCCGCTTTTTTGAGCGTCATCAACAATGGCACCGCCGTTTGCTGGGTCTGTCATTGTTTAGTCCTTTCTGTATCTTTGTATGCAAAATAACCCTTTGGAGAGGGTTGAAATTCTCTTGAAAAAACGTTATAATATGTTTGATAGTCCGATACGGTAAATCTCCCAACCGAGCCAACTGGTGACAGAGGGGTGCGGGAGTCCTCATAATCGGGCTATTGTTTTTTATTATGGTTTGCCATATACATTGAAAGTAGGTAATTTTCAGCTTTATTTTTAGTTGTTTTCAGAGCTATAAGTATGTTATTACCTTGATATATTTTTTCAATAATAAGATTTCCACGGTTAAAGTAGTACTTGTCGTAATTGTTTATCAAACGACTTACTTTTGAATAAAGTGAGTAATTAATGTCCGGATGTTTAGCCTGATTTTTCACAAAGTTATCAAAGGATAACCGCAATTCATTTGTTTCACTTCCTAAAAGATTTTTTACAGTATCGTTGAGTTGTCCTGCAACTACATAATGTTTTCTTAAATCTGCTGTAATATTATCTTTCAGATAATTTGTAGATATCTTGTCAACAGGTACACTGTTTCTTAAAGCTGTTGCTACCGCTTTTGTATTTTCGTAAAATCCTTTAAAATCTTTTAGTTCAGGTGTTTCCTGTGCTTTTAATTCTTTTGCTGTGTCAGCGTTATCAAGAAATACAACCGCTGTAGTTTCTCTATCGTTTATTGCCCACTGTTTTGGCTGTTCGCCCAGTCTGTAATAAATCCCGTCAGGATATTTGAAACGACCTCTTTTGTCTGAAATCTGTCCGTGCATAGCAGCAGACTGCCAGCGGGTACGGCTGTCTAGAACAGCATAAAGTTTTAATCGTTTATCATCTCTTTCAATGCCTTCAAATATTTCATATTGCCTTATATGAGCCATACGCATTGTTTCAGTTCTTGCAATACGATATGTTTCATAAATATGACCGTTTCTGTGAGAGAACTTGCCTTGAACTATAAGGGCTTTGGCTTTTTCATTTATCCTGCCGTCTTTATTGCGAAAGCCCATTATAATGTCGATTTCCCTCTGTAGAGCTTGAATAGATGAACCGTTTGCGAAACTGTCCGCAATAGCCTGTGTTACTTGATTAGCCATAATACGGGAACGTTTTAAAACAGATTTTTCCGCAAGAATACGGTTTGTTATTTTAAATGGTCTGCTTTCGGGCAATACTGCCACTAATGCAGGCTCGAAACGTAATCTTTCGCCCATTGTGTTTTCTGCAAAATTTGTTTCGATAATCCCTGCTTGATTGTAATTTTCGACAATATCAGTTTTTAATTGCAGAAACATTGAGTTATAGCGGGTTATGATATATGTTTCCAAGGCCTGATAAAATGCGTCATTTCCTTTTAAATTCGATAACTGGTTAAAAACATAATCCCTTACTGCCTGAAAATCGCCGATACATTTTGCTTGAGCTTGTGCTATAAGTTCGTTGTATTTTCGGCGTAAAGCCTTAATATCTCTATCAGACGGTTGCTTCATCTAACATCTCGTAACTTTCGTTTTCAGCTTCCTGCACAAGTTCTTCTGCTTTTTGCTCGGTATATCCTGCTTTTATGAATATTTCTTTTTGCGGTAGTTTTCCGCCAGCTTGCAACATATCTTTTAACCAAGTCATAACATCATTTGGGATATTGCGCTTAAAATTGTAATTGATGTCCTCTGTTGAGTAATCGTTAACGCTTCTAACATCAAGCCCTGTCCAGTAGGATTGTAAAAGCCTGTCTACATATTCAAGCGATATTTTCCATTCAGCCTCTGTGTCTTTGCAGTCTTCTTCCATATTTCGATACATCTGCGAAATTTGAAACGCTGTAGCATTTGAAAGACTTGCTAAGGCTTTAGGGTCAACCGATGAGGCTACAATCCAAATTCCTGCCCAGACTTCTTGAACAATGAATTTTATAAATTCAGGGTTAATATCTTTTGTAATAAAGCTTGCTTCTGCATCGGAACCTCCAAAGAATACACCTGTTCTTTGCATTTCAGCTTTAGTGGCATCATCTACTAAGCCCATATTTTTAAGCAGTAAATATGCTGCTCTTAATGTTGCCCCTTCTGTAATGTTATCAGACATTAACCTGTCATAAGCATCCATTAAAGGAACTGCAGTTTCTGAATTTCCCTGCTTGTTGTCATTATTCGGCCATTCAACGAGCGGTATCCCTTTAAATCCGTGTTCTTTCGGCTCCGAAATTACAGAATATGAAGCACCGCTTTTTGACGCAAGCCATTCTGTTACATAAAGACTGTCATATTCCCAAATATGTCTGCGTTCGTCAATGTCATAATAAACATAAGCTTTTACAGGCTCACCGTCATTGTTGTATATAACCTTACCTTGCCAGGAGGGAATTTGTTTAATTCTTGCTCTGTTTTGTTCGTCAAGATAACATAATGAGTATGTGTTCCCCCAGCCTGTACAAGAAAACATAAGCTTTTTGAGAAAGCTTTTAAAATGATTTAGATTATCAAATTCTTTATACTTTTCTTTCACTTCTTCAGGGATATCATCCGAATATATTCGTTGAATATCTCCTGCAAGATAACCCGATTTAGTTTTTTGAATTACTTGAAAATTATTATATGATACTCTGATATTCGGGTCCGAATAAGTTGTTTTATGTCTTGCATAAATCGGTACACCGTCAGCCATTAACGGGTTTTGCCATTCAAAACACGTTGCCGGTTTATTTTTCGAACGCAAACTAAGACGATATTTTAACTCGTCATCTTTAAGTAATTCTTTGTCAATCATTGTTTAATAGTCCCTTGCTGTAAGTGTTGCAGTGTTATCTTCGTTGTATTTAATATCAGTTATTACACAGTCATAGATTGTATTTTGCCCGAGGGTGAACAAATCACCGTCATAATGCCATTGGTCCTTTAACCCTTGAATTTCTCCCGCACCTTTTATTATGCCGTTATTCGGTATTGCCTCAATCGTTGCAGAATTTGTATAACCTGTATTTAAAACATCATAAATATTGATTACCGGCTGCTCTGTATCATAATCCAATGACCGAATTATGATTTTTGCATTTTCAGGAATTTCAATGTCCGAATAAAATTCAAACCCTGTTATATTTCCTTTTTCCGTGATAACTGATTTTATAAGCCCTGTACTTTCATTCTGCATATTTGAACTGTTGCAAATATACACTCTATCTAACAGCGTCATATTTAAAGCTTCTAAATTTACTGAAAACTCGAAATTATTTCGTTTTGTCTGCACACAAAGAAGCTCATATTTAATCGCTTTTAAGACGCTTGCACGGTCTGTAACGTATTTTAAATCTTTTTTTATAAGTAAATAGTCAGCATCAGTCGTCCCCTCTTTAATTTCTTCGTGGACAGCTCCGTCATACCAATATACGGTGACTTCATCCTGTGTATAATCTTCACTGTCAGTAAAACTTGCTCTTATAGCTTCGGTTAATCTGCCGACATTAGGTGACCACGTAAAATCCCAACTGTTATGTTGGTTAAACATTCCCTTAGGAATTTTTTCATCTCCGTCAATCACAAATGTATGTTTACCGTTAAGTAGCGGTATCATTGCACCCTGACAATTTTTAAGGATTTCGTTAATTACATCCATTGTCTTTGTTGCTTCTGATACAATCCCGTCGGCTTTATATTCTTGTTCTTCACACCAGTTATAAAGCTTTACAAGACTTTCATTGTCGATTAATTCAGGGCTTATTGCGCGGGGATTAACCAATTTATCCGTTAACAAATATCTGATAATCGCTGCAGGATTTTCACTTTCTTTTACAGTATCCCAGTTTGTCCCGTCCCATACAGGAATACGTGCTTCCGCTATATAATTGAATTTCTTTAAAGTCCCTGATAAACCTTTATATGCTGTTGCTTCAAATGCAATCTGGTTTACTTTTGGTAAAATACTTTCGTCTAAGACTTTTCCGTCAACATAAAACTGTATTTCAGCACAGGTCGGAGACCCGATATCAAAATTTGTTTTGTCAGCATAATCAGCAGAACGAACGCGGATTGTATATTTACCCTTTTCTGGTAAGGTAAATCCTATCGGTCTGTAAAACAACTGGTCCGCAACATTCATATCACCCGGGCTGTGCATAGTTACTTCTGCACCACTTACTGTAGTATTTGAAGTACTTAAAGGCTGTTTATCTCCGTTAATATCTCTTATGTAAAGCTCTGTTCCTTCGCTTAATGCCTTATATTCTCCATCACCCTGCTTATACATAACTTCGATTTTTACAGAGCGTGAAGAACGTGAACCGTCATTATTCTGATGAAACAGACCTTGAGAAAAGCCTATAATAACATCTACTTCTTTAGTATTTTCAGGGCTTGTTACAACAACCTCTGAAACTGTCCCTTGATATTTATTGATTGATAAATTTAGTGTGGTATTTAGATTTAAAGTATCTGTAATAAGGTTTTCGGAAACATATAAACAGTCAAGCTCATTAGTGTTTTCTGCAGAGTTATTACGCGTGTTAGAAACAGGAGCATAATTTGTATAAACAATTTCTTGAAAAGCCTCATCTCCTGCCCAATATTCTACAGAACCGTTATAAGTATAAGTTTTATCATCTTTATCTTTTACAAGTTTATCTCTTGTTATGGTAACATCTGATGTAAAATCTTTATTTTCTCCATTTATAACTGTTCTGACAGTGTTTCTGAAAGTTTTATCAGACCAGGCATTAATATCTACATTTGAAAATTTTAAAACATAATTTAAAGTTAAATGTTTACCCGATGTTATCTCATTGTAATCATAGTGTGCATTTTGGTTAACCTGTTCATCAGGGTTATGTGATAATTCTTCATTGACATCAACAGCTTTGACATTATCAAACCCGATAAAATTAGAAGAACCGCTCACGCTTACTATGTCTAAATAGTCAATAGAGTAATCTGTTCGGGGTGTTTCTCCGAGTTTAAAATCAGAGTAAACAACGTTATTATAATTTGCGACAAAATATTGTCTGTATTTGTTTGTTGATGCACCGTCAACAACTAATCTGTAAGGTAGTTGTCCGTAAGACGGTGTTTGCTGAATTTTTCCGAAAACAACTGGCAGACACCCGTTTGAAATATCATTGCTTGCTCCTCTAAGTTCAGGTTGTGTTGCAGAGCTGTACTCTTTGGCTTGGGTGGTACTGTTTGAGTTAGGACGAGTTAATATAGTATTTACAACTCCTGCAACGGCAGTAAGTCCTATTGCTCCTATCCAGGCTGCATGACTGGCAACAAAAGTCCCGACTTTAAGGATTATGCCAACAACTCCAATCCAAAATCCTGCCCCAAAAGGTCTTTCAATAATTTCAATAACATCTCCATTTCTGAAAATATAAAAAGGCTTTAATGGCTTTCCATTAATAAAGACATTTTTATAATTTTTAAAATGGAAAAAAGCAAAATGCCAATCCCATTTTTCTTCTGTTAATGTCTTTTTGTTAAGATTTCTTTTAATAACTCGTATCATATTGTTTTTTTATGTTAATTTGGTAAAAAAGGAGTGATTTTATGAAAAAGATTTTTGTTTTATTATCTTTTTTTATTTTTGCAAATCCTTGCTTTTCAGCAGTTGATATAAAATGGATAAATACAATGCCTTATGAGCCATATGAGAAACAAATAAATTTAGAAAAAACATCAAATGCGATTTACAATAAAAATAATATTAAAATTGAAAAAAATGTGTATAAGTTTGAACATGCATATAAATTAGGCATTCCGTATGAATATGTAATTACAAACAATACAGGAAAAGATTTATATTTGAAAGGCATTGATAGTGAATATCATGCAAATAAAAATATCACACGTAAAAGTCACTGGACTAGAATGGGCGTTCGGGGCTTTAAGTATTGGCAACTATATGTCCCAATTTATTCATTATTCTATGATGTAGAGCATCCAATTGATTATGAAAAAAATCCATACTGGCGTGATTTTCCTAAAAATTATACTATTAAATCAGGAGAAAGCCTGCGTATCTTGGCAATGGGTTTAGATTTAGACAAAGTCCAAAATTTAACATTTATATTTGAAGATAACGGCGAAGAAGTCAAGATAGAATTCTAAAAAGTATAAGGTTTAGTTATATTTATTTAATGTAATGCACATTTCTATGCATATTTAAACAAAGAGTTTTAATATCATTTAATTGTGGAATAATATTATTAACAAATGAAATATACTTGCCCTATTCCAAGCTTATTTAATATAATCCAATTAGGGTAGGATATATTATACAAATCAGTTATAATAATAATGTTAGTAAAATTAGAGGTTTGATATGTCTACAAGATGTGATGAACTTAAAGTTCAAAAAAGTGTATATACAAGTAATCAGATTACTCCATTGTTATTTGATTTAATTTGCATGTTATCGGATATCAAAAGAACTGAAACTGTAGACAGCGTTTTTCTTAATGAAGCTAATGAAAAACTTGAAATTTATGTTTTTTATCAAGAAGAAAATTTTGACATTGAAGATAAAATAATGAAAATTTTTACCAATTGGGAAGAAGAATATAAATATTTTCCTGAATTATTTATTTATCCGTTAGATATGATTTCAGATAAAAAATCTTCATTACCTCAAAGTGCAATGGAGTTTTAATGGATACTTACGTTACTGATTATTTGGCTAAATCCGATGAAAATTTTGCTTTATATGAATTTTTAAAAGATAGTAATAAATTTGATGGTTGGCAATTGGTTGCTATTTTTTATAGTGCTTTGTGTATAGCAAAGGCTTATTTATACAACAAAAAATTTCCTAAAAATTCAATTAATTCTCACGATAGTATAAAAAATTGGCTTGCTTCTGAAACAGAGGCTAAAAGGCTTAATGTACTTTATTATTATGAAAGTCTTTATCGGGACAGTAGAGACGCCAGATATTCTACGAAAAAAATTAGTAAAGCGAGAATTAGTAAGGCATTAGAAAACTATGAAGTAGTTAAAAAATTATTGGTTATAGAATAATTATTTAATAATTCTAAAGTATTCTGCTGTTTTTGGAATTGGCGTTATTTGTACGCCTGTTTTAGATGTTTTATGCATATATTCTTTTTCTGAAATTGCATAGCCGACGTGTCCGTAAGCTTTTGTTTTAACAAAAACTAAGCAGCCTTTTTCTGGGTTTTCAAGCTGAATATGCTTAATATTACTTTTAAGCAGACTTTCATTATCAGGATCATCAAAAACAGGTACATCAGGTAAAGTGATGCCCTGTTCGTTTTTAAAAACATCTTGAATAAAAGTCCAGCAATCATATTTACCCAGTTCATATTTTGAGTTTTGAAAATAATGTAAATAGTTCATAAAAATAAATTTGGGAATACTTGCCTGTAATAATTGACAGTACTGATATTAATATCAAGATTATGTCGAATATTAATAGTACCTGTTACGCTTTCAGGCGAAATCTGCACTTCAAAAAGTTCAAATAAACCTGCAGGGTATTTCTCTGTTTCTTCTGTTTCAATGTTTACAATATATAAATCAAGATTTATATTTTCATTTGTATTAATTGTTTTTCTTATCTCGTTTGCAGCAAGATTTTGTACGTTCGATAATACAATTTGGGTCCCTTGAGTTTCTGTCTGTGAGGGTAATATTATATCAAACGGGTATGGTTGGTATGTTTTACCCTCAATTGTTAACTCTTTAGTATCATTGATGAAATAAAAAGGTTCGTCAAACGTGCTATGTGTCAACTCAATAAGCATTTTTACAGTTCTGCCGAGATAACGGGAGAATGAGTTTTTATCCAGTTCAAAACGCGTCATAATGCCCTTCTTGCCTGTGTTGTTAAATAAGCTCCGTTTGCGATAATCGGTAAATCATAATTAGCAGCTAATACTCTGTCTAAATAAAAAATTTCACTGTCGAATGTTAATGTTAATGAAACATCATAGTATTTAGAATTACTTGAAAAAGTAGGTTTCCCAACAATCCTTGCTGCACGTTCCCTTCCAACTCTGCAATCAAAATATTTAAAAGGTAAAGCCCCTTGTTTTATATCGCTTTTATACCAACTCATAAAATCAATATATTTGATTTTTAGAAGTGTGAATGTCCCTTTTACAATATCTTGAATATCAGAAAAGCGCTCACGACGGAAAGGCGGTCCTGCATCAGGTGTTACTTCTATATAACCTTCCTGGAACTCATTTTGAAATCCGTCAAGTTTAATCTGTCCCCATTTCCAATTTTCCATTAACTTGCCTGAACTCCTCTTGATTGGTTTCGCTGTAAAGCAGAGCTAAAGCCCGATTGTGTTCTTTCACTTCTAAGGGCGTTATTAATTCTTTTGATAAAGATGTCAGTATCGCCGTTAGGTCTTTGCACTGTTTCAATTCTTGTGTCAGATTGATTGTAAATATTGACATTTGCAGGTGTTGCCTGTGCTTGTACTCCAAGTTGACCGTTTGCAGTACGTTTAAGGGGCATAATAGCTTCTGCTCCGCGTTCACCCATTAAACCTGTACGATTTCCAGCCATAGGAAACATTGAAGGGCTTGAAACAACTCCGCCTTTTGCAAATGGTATTACATTTCCGTTTCTGAATACATTCCCGTTTGCACTTGCGACAACTTTGTCAACTGCTCCACCTGCGACACCGCCTGCCACAGACCCTGCAGGTCCCCAAATACTGCCAATTAACCCGCCAAGTTTACCGAATAATCCGCCACTTTTGTTACTACCTGATTTTTCGAATAAACTCGTCAATTTGCTTGAGAGCCAAGCCTGTGCTATTTGTTGAATAACATTTATTGCAACATTGCCAAAACGTTCAAACGCGTTTTCACCTTCCTGTAAAGGCGTAGTTAATGCATAAGACAACTGGCTTGAAATAGTGCTTGAAACACTTGACCAAGACAAACCAACTGCATTTGTAACGTCAGCATTTATTCTGCGGATTTCATTTTCTGCTTCTCTCACCGCTGTTTTAAGCTGATTAAAACCTGTAGTTCCTGTCAAGCCAGATGCAGCCATATCACGTAATTGAGCTTGTAAGTTACTAAGCCTGTTTTGCTTTTGCTGATAAGGGCTTATAGTCGCGGCATCTTGTACATCTTGCAGTCTTTTTTGTAAATCTGTTAATTCTCCTTTAGCTTTTTTGAGTTCCTCTAAATTAACAATTTTTGCAGCTGCAAGATTGTTAACTTTATCCTGTGCTTTTTGGATTTCTGAATTCAGAGCCTGAAAAGGTGGTAAAACGGCTAAATCAGTAGCCTGTTTTACCCGTTCAAGTGCTGCAGAAAGATTATTTACTTTTGTAACCTGACTATCCCAAATTTTACCGCTTGTAATACCTTGAGCTGCAAGGTCTTCCAAAGTTCTGAATTCATCATTATAAGATTTTTGCAGCTGTTCTGAAATTGTGAATTGTCGTTTTTCTCTGCCTTTTTTATCTTTATTGTTCCCTAAATCTCCCGTGCTATTGCCTAGAGTATAATTACTGGGGATTTTAAGCTTGGAATTAACTTGTTTAATTTGTTTGCTGAAGTCTAAAGGATTAGACTTGCCAGATATTACTTGAATTAATTGTTCATCTAATCCGCGCCATTGAGCGTTAAGTTTTTGGAAATCTTTCCCTAAATCTTTAAATGTTGTATCGCCCTCAAAAATTTTTAAAGGAGTTAAAATGTAGCTAAGAGTTAATCCAAATTTAGCTAAGTTAATATTCATCATAGCGAATATTTTACTTAAATGATTACTTCCTGGAATTAAGTTGCCTATTGTTTGAATTAGTCCTGAAAAACCATCTTTCACTATCTCAATATTTTGCGAGATAATCCCCAATTGGGTATTAAGAGGGTTTTGTAATTTTTGTGCGAATTCAGTACTTGCCTGTGCAGCATCTCTAAGAGCTTCTACACCTTTTTGTACAGAAGGTTGTAAAAGTGTTCCCCAAGCATTGGAACTGTCCATTAAATCTGTGTTTAAACGGTTTAAGCTGGCTCTTAACTGTGTAGATGCTTCTTCCGCACTGCCGCCTAATTGCTCTTTAATAGCCTTAGCGAATTTCGGTAAAAATTCGGATGATAATACTTCGCCGTTTGCAACTGCATCATAGAATGCACGTGTTGTCATTCCCATAGACTGGGCAGCGATTTCAAAAGCTCCGGGCAAACTGTCGCCTAATTGCTGTCTCAATTCTTCCATTGAAACAGTGCCTTTGCCTGAAATCTGTTCTAATGCCTTGAATACGAGCTGCACTCTTTCGGTTGACAATTGCATAGATGTTGCAGCAGTTGAAACATCCGTAAAAATTTGTTTAGTTTGTTCAAGAGTTAAACCGCTTCTTAAAGCTGCTGCTTCAAAGCCTGCAAAACTGTCGGCGGTTGTCCTAAATTCCAAGCCTAATTTATCAGCCTGTTCTCTGATATAATCCAAACTATCAAATCCGACAGATTTATTTCCTGCAGCGGCATTCATGCGGTTTTCAAGTGCCTGAAAATCCATTGAAGTATCAACTGCACTTTTACCCAAGTCAATAATTTTGTTGGTAATATAACCAATACTTAAAGCCCCTAATGCTGTGTTAAGATTTAAAAAAGAAGAAGCTAAACCTTGAGTATTTCCAATAGCCTTATTAACGACATTGTCAGCACTATTAAGTTGTTTATTTGCGTTTTTTACAACACTTGCCAGCTTTTGAAATTCTGTGCTGTTTTGTCTGCCCTGTAATGCCAAATTTTTCAAACGTTCAATGGCTGAACCTGTAACGGTATTAAGTTGGTTAAAACCGATACCGCTTTGTTGAACATTCGTAAGCTTTTGGTAAGCAGTAACAGCATTATTCGCTGCTTGTTGCTGTTCTTTTAATTTTGTACGGATTTTATCATAAACAGGTAAAGTTGAGTTTGAAGTTCCTGCTACATTTCTTAGGACGCGCTCATATTTTGTTGTATCATTTGAAAGGTTTTCAAAATCCTTGGCAACCTTTTGAGCGTTGCTATCAATGTTTATTATTACTCTGCCGTCGTTATTTGCCATTAAAACACCTTTGAACGTTCTACAATATCAATTTCAACCAAATACCTTATGCCTATTGCTTTGCCGTAGGGTAAATTATTTATATTTATAAGCCGTGCTCTGTGCCACCGCCATAAGTCAAGAATTTGAAAAAATTCATCATCAAGGTTTGCCCATAAATCACGCTTTTTACCAACTGCGACAGGTTTTTTGACATCACCGAGAAAGGTGAGTTTATCACCTTCCCGCGATGCCAATGTTAAATCCCCTGTTTTATATATCTCCCAAGCTATTTTGACTTTTTTTCGGTCTTTTCCGCCTTGTCTTTAATACCTAAGATTATGGGAAGTAATTTTGCGCAGCATTCCGCATGAATTTCATTAACAACGCCGCTAGCGCCCAACCCGATAAATTCAGCATAAGAATTGTAATCAACAGATTTGCCGTCCTTTTTCAAGGTAGGTTTATTCTCAAACCTCAAAAAACAACGGGAAGCTGTGCGGGTTATATCATTAAACACTTGAAAATCAATAATATCTGCCGCATTTGGTGTTTTAAAAATAAACATTGGCGGATTTTCAATATCCTTGAATTTTTCAGGAATTACAATTATTTCCTCAATGTTTTGTATTTCAATTTCCATTTTTTATACCCTTTTCGTCAATATTCGTTGGACTTTATTTTCTGATGATAGTCACTCGCTTTTATTACTCGCTCGTTCCCGTTTTATGCTTCCGCTACTTCTTTTAAAATACACGGTTTCAAATCGTCATCAGGTGTATTTCTGAAATTAGCCGTATAAGTTTGCGCATCGTCAACAGTTGCACCGATGTTATAAGAAGTCACTGCAATGGGAGCAAAATAAGAAAGAATATCACCGTCTTTTTTGTTAAGTACAAGGCGCATCAACAAATTATCTCCGTCAATTTCAGTTACTTCAACCGTATCTCCTGTTTGAGTAACAATCGGGATAAATTTGCTCATTAAATATTCTGAAATGTTAATTGTTGTTACACCTTCCAGTGAACCTGTTGCATCGGTAAAACCAGCCCTATAACTTCTTTCACTATCACAAAGCGTTGTTACGTCAATTTCATCTGCGGAATATTCTACAGAGAAATTTGTTATATCACATTTTTTAGTCAAATTTAAAGGAATAACTTTGTCACCTTCTGCAGGTGTTATTGTTTTCGATCCTTTGAAAACATAGCCTGGTTGTAGCCCTGCAGGTAATGCTGAACCGGAAGCCGCTATATCAGCAACAATATAATAACCGTCTGCTAACGGAGTTGAACCGTTTCCTTCTACCAGTTCACCTTTTGTTGCTGCGTAAACTTCGCCGTCTTTACCTACCAATCTTTTTGTTTGTCCTGCCATAATTTTTATACCCTTTCTGCCGACTTTCGTCAACATTTGTTGTACATACGTCAGAGGCTAAAGCCTCCGTTTTTCTCCTTATTTATAATATTGTATTTGCATAGCTAAAATGCTTGAATAAAGCCCGATATTTGGATTTGTCATTGTTCGGCTTGAGTTGTATTGGTTTAAGCCGATTTTATAGTCGCCAATTTGCGTTATATTCTCAATAAATTTGAATAACTGTTGGTAAATATAATCTGCACTTGATTGTGATGTTGTGTAGATATTCCACTGTGTAAAGCTTTCACCGTCTGTGTAGTTATCTTCATTACAAAGAACCTGCCTTGTGCCGTCCATACCAAGCGAATGTTGAATAATATAAGGCTCTTTTGTCTTTGGCTCGATTTCACCGTAACCGAAAGACACGTTAAAACCCTCAACTTTAAAATTTTCTTTTATGTACTCGAATAAAAGCTGCTCAAACATTATTTAATCCGATATTTACCTAAATTATTTTTGAAATTGTTTATAAACATACCGCCTACTTGCTTTTGAACTTTCAAAGCTGCGTTACGCATAATTGCAAGCGGTTTTGTTCCTGGGTGATGAACAATTTTTGCAAAAACGTCTTTGCCGTCTTTTTTAAAATGTAAAAACTTTGCGCTTTTAGGCTCGATTACGTGCGGTTTGGTGCCGTATTCAAGAGCTGCTGAGTAATCAGCATTAGCAATAACCTGTTTTTTGTCGGGATAATACATAACCTTTCGTTTGTATTCATTTTCTTTGACGTTTTTAAAGCCGTCAAATTTTTGTACTTCGTCTTGAATAGCAGACCCTGCTTCATCAAGCGTTGCGGTTGTTGCATTCTTTAAAACAAGGCTATAATCAGGTAAATTAAAACTAATCTTTGTAGACATTATAAATTCTCTTGAGTATAAACAAGGTTATATTCTGCGTGCTGCCCTCTTTTGGGAGCAATGCCAGTAATCCCGTCAGGCTTTACGGGTGCACCTGCAATTTTGTAGCGAATGCCTTTAAACTCTAAAATGTCTTTTTCCTCAAACGCTACTGAAATATCACAGAATAACAAAGCATCTACGTTTGTAGTGTCTTTTCCGTTGTTGTAGACCTTTGAGCCTGTTGAAGGTTGAATAAGCCCTTTGAAAATGCCTTTTGTAACCCATTCACCGGGGTTAGCAAAATAAGGCTCTTTGTATTCAAGTATATTTATTGTTTTGTAACGTGATTTTAAAGACATTTAAAAACCTGCAATTAACATTGTTGCAATCAGAGCTATAACGCCTGTTTTGATTGTATAATTAACGTCCTTACTGTAACTCATTAGCAATAAGCATATTAACTGTATTGCAATAAGGACAACCTTTAATAATAAACTCATTTACGTAAATCTCACTCTTTTAAAGTTTTCCAGCCCTGAAACAATTTCAGACGGGTAAGCCATTGAGCCAATTAAGTAATCGGCTTTTGTGTAGCTGTAATTGCCGATATGTTCGCTTTGTAAATCGTTCGGAGCTTCCCTATTGAATACATCATAAGAAATCATTTGAGCTATGATTTTTTCAACGCTTTGAGGTAAACCTGAAACAAATATTGTCGCAGGCTCTGTAGTGTTCACCATTGCAGGGTTATCAACAGTTACCGAGTTTGTCTCGACACCTGTCACATAACTAAAAAAGCGGTTACGCTGACCGCAAACGTAAATTAAATCACCTGTATTTATATTGCTTACGGGTGAGATTTTACCGTTATCAAAGGTCAATGAACCGCTTGAGAATATGCAATTATAATCATAATAAAAATTTTCTAATGTTATGTTATCCCAATACATTGGGAATGTATTAGCAAGATTTTTCACAAAAAACATGTTGCTAAGGTAGTTGCAAACGCTCTCAATCGTTGAATAGATAGAGTTATTGATTAAATAATCCTGTGATTGTTCAATACGTGCTGCTACACCTTCTACTACTTCATAAGAATAGCCTTTAACATAATCGCCGTTTGTTTCGGTACAAAGCCAAGAGCCGGAACCAGTTGGAACGTCGGCTTGTATGAAGTCATAATCTTTATTGAGTTTTACGGAAAATAAATCAATCATTAAAAAGGTCTCATTCCTATTACTTTTGTTGTGTTAAAGTTCATTTCATCTTCGAGGCTGTATCTGATTGCGTCGACCAAATGATTAAACGCATCCACAGGCTCATCATTTACAAAATCGCCGTTTTTATCCCGTTTGTATTGATAATTTTTAAACTCTGCTATCGCATTTGTGCAGCTTGGATGAATGATTATTTTTTCAAACTGCTGCATGTATTTAAGACCGCTTAAAACGCTGCCTTTGCCCTTTTTAGCGGCAACCGCATTTAAACCGTAGCTTTGATATTCCTGAACGCTTTTAGGCTCTGCGCTGTCGCAGATAATACGCTCGTTTTTAACGTATTTTTTAACAAGTTCAGAGCTTTCTTTGTTCAAAAGCTTTGTTTGATAAATTTCGTTGCAGATATAAAGCCTGTTTTGTTCTATTGCGCATTCAACAAATGCAAACGGGTCGTTTGAAAACCCCCAGTCAATCCCATATCTGTATTTTGAAAACCTGTTTTTGTCAAAATCAGCTACTTCAAAGTTTTCAAATACAAGTCCCTCTGCAATTCCAAGCTCACCAAGCCCGTAAACCCGCCAAAAATTATTATCCCCTTTACGAGCTTCGATACTGTCAATAATTGTCTGTTCAAGAAACGGGTTATCCTTATAGGTGGATTTTATTAAAGTAGCTTTTTCAGGCTCATCTTTGAAAATTTTATCGTGAACCCAAAATTCATTTGTCGGGTTATAGTCTATAAATATATTTTTACGTGTTCTTATAAGAAGTTGTTCAACAATATTATAGTGTTGATGATTTGCTTCATTCAGATACAAAAAATCACGCCTGCCACCGTGAGCTGAACCGAGTTTATCAAATGATAAAAATGTTATTATTCCTTTACCTGCCTGAAAGATTTTATCTGATGATTTATAACACTTATAAAAATCTATGCCAAATTGGCTGCAAACATCAGGCATATCGTTTAAAACGCCTGTTTTTAAATGCGGTACCGATAAACCTACTATATCGATTTTAACTTTGTATTTTAGCGATAAGGTAACTAGTAATTGAAGAATAGAGAATGTTTTTGTGCTTGATGTTCCGCCTTGATTAATAATGTATCTGTAATCATCTTTAAGTGCCGCTGCGTTTTTTTTAAAAACAGGCGATAACTTTAACATCAGATATCCTCTAACAATTCTTTATCCTCATCGCTTCCAACTACAATATTTATTCCTTTTGCGTCAACATCAACCTTTTCTGTCGGTTTCTGTCCGGTCGTATCACGAATAAACTCGACAGCCTTAACATTGCCGTTCAATCCCTGTTTAATCATTGCGGTCATCATTGCTTCAAGAGTTGTGGCTTTTTCACCGTTTTTGCTGGTCAATTCTTTTTCAAGCAGATAATCCAGCATCTCACGCATTGTTTTCTTTTTTTGGTGCCCTTTACGCTTCGCTTCGGGGCTCGGCTGATTTTCTTTTGAAAACTTTTTACCTTTGGCTAAATTAATTTTGTCTTGCTCGTTCATTGCTCGTTTCTTAGCCATTTAATAACACCGCCTTTTGCCCCGTAAAATTTTCCCAACGTTGCAAAATTACATCACAATATTTCGGGTCTAATTCCATCATGTAACACTTACGGTCTAATTGTTCACAAGCAATAAGGGTTGAACCACTACCGCCGAAAGGATCTAAAACAGTTTCATTTTCTCTCGAACTTGATTTAATTGCTCTTGAACATAACGCAATCGGTTTGGGTGTAGCGTGTCCTCCCGTGTGTTTTCTTTCCTCTTGGCTTGTTTTGGGGAAGTGCCAAACATTATTCATATTATCGTGTGTGTTGTCAAAATATGCACGATTAGCATAATACTCACGCTTAATATCCTCATACTCACGCTTAAAAGCATCAATGCCCTTTTCTCTTGCGTAGTTTTGAAGTTTTTTATAATCTTCTTCTTGCATTAAACCGAAATGGCTTTTGCTCAAATGTTGTTGGCTTTTGTTTGTGCTTCCCATAAATTCTTCATAAGCACGCCCTTTTTTTAATCCAACTTTTGCACATTCTTTGGTTAAATAATCAAGCAACCAATCAAATTCTCCTGTCCATTTGTCTTGCGTTTCAGATAAAGACTGTTGCCCAAGCATCACAAATAGACACTTCTCATCTGCTACTGGATACATCCTAAATCCTTTGCTTAATTGCCCTTGTCCGTTGTTCTTATCCCAAGTTATAAGATTTCTGAAAGTGATTTTATTTTCTTTCTGCATTGGTTTTAAAATGTTCGCGTAAATATCCATTAACGGCTCATCTATACCCCAACAATACCAACTGCCGTTTTCTTTTGTATTTGCAAAAGTTAAAGGTATCCATTCTTTATTAAATTCGAGTAAATCGTCAAAATTAAGGTTATCGTTTAATACTCCGTCTTTTTCTTTTTTCATACCATACGGCGGGTCAGTGAACACCATATCAGCCTTAGCACCATCCATCAGCTTTTCAACATCTGTAATCGATGTACTATCCCCACACATTAAACGGTTATTACCTAACTGCCAAATATCGCCTAATTTACATTTTGTTTCAACTTCTTCGGGAACTTCATCCTCAATAATTTCTTGTTCTTCTAAACTCTCAAACTCAACATCAAGCCCCCAGTCTTGCAACTGTTCAACATCAAAATCAGCTTGTAAGCTATCAAGGTCAAACTCCGAACTGTCGGAGGTTGAATTATCCATAATAGCAAGTTGTTTTCTTTTTTCATCATCGGTTTTTAAATCTGTACGCTTTACAACAACTAATTCAGAGCCGTCAGTTTCAATTACCTTAATCGGTGTATTTTTATCAAGCGTACTTACTAAGCCGTTACCGCATACAATTTCATTTTCATTGTCTATGACTACACTTCTTCCAAGCCCAACTTCTGAAACAGATTTTTTGATTAAATCTAAATTCTGTTGGTTGTGTTTTCTATAATTCCGTTTGTCTTGCTTTAAATCTTTTATTTGCATAATTTTTCTAAATATAATTTTTTACCATTTAATTCACCAATAAAAAGAGGAACCGCGAAAGGAGAGCAATTCCTCATGAAACTAAAGAGGAAGATTGAGATTTATTAGTAAAAATTGAGAGAGTGTAAAACTTTCCAATAAAATGAGGCTCACAATGAGGCTCTCTGAAATCGATTATTTAAGGATTGTCCTATATAAAAACTTTGACATCTTAACATTAACTCATTTTCAAGGTGTTAGCAAGTGTGAGTTAGTGTGAGTTTTTTTTGAGAAATTTGTGCATAAAAAAAGAGGCTTTATTGCCTCGTTTGATAGTTTAAATATAATTTTTTTAAATTATTTTTGTTTAGGAAAAAAGTGAGATGTAACAACTAATGGTAACCCTAAAACAGTCATTAGAGTTTCTGTTAAAAGGGTTATAGTTACAGCATCTGTAATATATATTTTATGAAAGCCTAAAAGATATAATAATACAAGAATAGCAATAGACCAAACTGAAGTAAATGCAATAACAAATATAGTTAATGTTTTTTTTAAATCTGTATCTTTTTTAAAACGATCTAATTCAGCTTGTTCTTTATCATTTAAAGTCTTTATTTCTTGACCTTCTGCACTATCTGAATTGGGACAATGTAGTTGAGCTTTATCAATATCATCAATTACTTGTTGCATCCCTTGCTCGTGAGTTTCATTATTATTCAATGCCATCTAAACTCCCAAAATTTTTCTTCTAATTCTAATAACCGTATCTGATACGCCAAAAATATTTCCTAATTGAGAATTAGTTGCAAAAGGATATTTTTGTATAACTTCTTTTAGAAAAATTTCAGGAACCAATAAATTCCCTGCAAAACAATTAGCTTCCTGTTCTATAATAGGATCCTCCTGTTCTTCTAAAGGTCTCCTGAATAATAAATTTGCATATTCAGAACTGGAAGTATGCCCAAGTAAATAATGACCTAATTCATGAGCTATAGTAAAGTTACGTCTTACTGCACTTTCATTTGAGTTAACAAATAATCTGTTGGTTTTAATATCAATAAAGCCTGAAATAGTACTATACATTGGATTAATTTGTGCAAAGTTAACAGGAACAACATTTAAACGATAAAGTTCCGCTAATTCTTTTGCGACAACTGGCGGTTGTTCAATACAATATTTTTTTAATATATCAGAAGCTAAATTTTCAGCTTTTTGGAAATCTGCTTTTGGCACAGTGCAACTCATAATTGTAACCTCTATTTATTATACCACCATTCTAAAAAATCCGTCAATAAACATTCAGCTAAGAATATTATACCCGAAATTCCTTCTTTTTTATCTTACTCTTGAAAATATTAATTTTGTTTTCCTTTGTTAAATCCATATCCGTAACCGCCTGCAAAACCTAACACTGCACCTATAATAGGATTTATTATTTTAGAAATACCGTCAAGATTATCTTTAAATACAACTAATAAAATGGCTAAAAATACTAAAACTATGAATGTTATAATTAAATTATATCTTCTTATATCTTTTTTATCGGCATCTTCTCTCTTAGCTTCCTCATCTGCATTAGTTATTAAGGTTTGAATATGTTCAGGAGTTATTTTATCAATAATTGGATTTGCCATTGGCATAACTCCTTGCATAGATAGCGATATAGTACGTTGCACAATTTTTTTTTTATCATCCGGTAAATCTTTAATTGCATCGTTTACTTCTTCAGCCATTTCAGATAGAGGATTTTTTATCCCCTCATTATTTTCCATTTGTGTATGCCCTTTCGTAATCTTTATTAATCCTGTTAATATAAGGATTTACAGCCGCATTTAACTTCCATAGGATAAAAGAGCTGAATTGATTTAAAAATTCTGTTTGATGAATATATCCTTTTTGATAATTTAATGCCGCGTTACACAAAGCACTATATCTTTTTTCTTTCTGCATCATAAACACTCCTTCAGGTAAATATTATTCAATATTATACCCAAATTTATCAAGTTTTTATCCTACCTTACTCTGTTAAGATAATTGTATAATAAAAATCCTTTTGGAGCAAGATATTTCTTTAGATATTATAACCTATTTAAGAACACTTTTAAACTCCATGAAATAGTGGAAATGTAATTATCTATTTAGTTAAATTGTTGTTTATTGGAATGCACAGATGCTCGGGCTTCATCGTGAATGTACGTAGATTTACGCCTTTTTTGTAAGCAGCACGGCGTAAACGATAAAGATATTTAAGATCTTTTTCTCCGTTTTCCATAATGAGGACACAAGCTGCCTGCCTGTTTGTCTGTCGACCATAATAAATAGCCTGTCCGATACATTCAGCCCATTTGTTTGCAAAATCAAATTCAACAGCCATATTGGGGAGCAAACAATCAACACGGGTTTTGTCGCTTAATTTGTATTCCATAAGACCGCCGCGTTTGTCGCACCAAGCTTTTTGGTATTCTGCTTCTGGATGTAATCGCTTTGCATAACACGGTGCAATTGTAAAAAGGAATAAAGATATAACTAGTAGCTTATTGAGCAATGATGTTTCTTTCATAATTTAGTAAATTAAAATTGTTATTTTATATCATTAAATATTTTTTTTAAAATCTTTGGTTTGATATATTTAGGCAAGTACCAGTTTTTATAAAATTCGACAATATCACCAACATCATATTCTTTATAAATAATATTCTTATTTAAACTTAATATATTCTTATCTGTAGAATGCTTATCAATAAAATTAAAAACATAAAACTTAAAACGCTTATTCCCTCGTAGTTTTAATAATGCGTTGTAAATCCTATTTAATATATCAACTGAAAATTCATTATTGTAGCAAGTTATAAAATATTTTATATCTAAAGAGGTATTTGTAAGGTTTCTAAAATTATTTACATGCCTTTCTATTTTTTCTTTAAGACCGTCTATGTTTACATCTTTATAATGCAGGTATAAAATGGAATATTTTTTATTTTCCCAGCAATTGTATTCATTATTATAAACAATATTGTCTAAAATATCCACAAAATTATTCTCTAATAACTCTGCTACAGATTTATGCGGGCTAACAGATAAATCAAAAGGGCAAGTTAGTTCACCGTCTTTTTTACGCGGTTTTATCCCATATCTGGTAAAGATCATACGTATAAAGCAGTTGTATCCTAAACTTATAAAATAATTCTTTTTCTTAAATGGTGATTTAAAATTTATATTAAAACATAATAATTTAAACTTTAAACAATTTCCAATTCTATCATAATTAACTATATTTCCAAGTTTTTTTATTAATTTCATAATATTACTCTTTTAATGCTCATTATGGAACCTTAGTTTTAATAAAAATATCATGAATTTTTATTATGTACAACTGTTTGAAGTATTTTATTGAACAATATTAATATATCCTCTCATATCTTATAGGGTCAACAATTCCGCCTCCTTTGCCTTTAGATTTCGCGATTTCTTTTCCCAAAACTTTTTCAGGGCTAATTGGAAGGTCGTATTTTTTTATTTTTTGTTTGTATTTTGATTTTTAAATTCAATTGCAACATCTCTTTGAATTTGCATTTGATTTAATTCTTCTTGTGCTTTTAATTGTTGCTGAATAAGTTCAAATTTAGCAATTGTTTCATTTTGATAACTTTTAACAGAATTATTCAGTGACGTAAATCCATAATTAATAGAAAAAATAAGAACAGAGATTACCAAAGCTATAGCAGTTAACGCAGTAGCTAAGTTACTATTCAATTTGTCTAATTTAATGTTAAATAGATTGGCGTAAGGACATTCCAAAGAGCCAGTATCATCCATATTTATATTTTGCCCTTTTTTTCTTGTAAAATTTTTTAACTTACAAAAATTAATTACATTTCCCATGCTAACATTCCACCATCTTATTAAATAAGTCATAATAAGTTTTAAATTTACCAAGTATATCATTCATAATAGTATCTTTGGGATTTTTGTTCATTTTTAAGAAATCATAAAAATGGAAGTTTGCAGATAAATAAACTTCACCACTTTCAATGTTATGAATTTCAGTAGATAATTTATATTTTAATTTGTCATTCTCAGTAAATTCCGGAACGATAAATTTATAACTAATATCAGGATAATCAATATAAACCATTCCAAAAGATAAAGAGATAAATTTAAAATCAAGTTTTGGAAATTTGATAAAACTTTTAATCATAGAAATATATTGTTCAATTTCTTCATAATTTTCGTAAATTAAAACAAATTCTACTTTTTGTTTGGATCTAAAGAAGTTAATTCTCAAGTTATCATCATTTTGATATCCCCATGCATAATCAAGAGGACTTTCTGTTAGGTGCATATTATTACTATTATTAATTTTTTCGATTATTTCTACAAATTCTTCAGTAGACAAATTATAGTTGCTAATTTTTATAGAAATTGTTTTACCAATAGACATCTTTTCTCCTAGTTTGTAAAATTAACTTAACATATAAAAAATATTATTTCAACATGCAATACATTATGCCATATTTTCAAAATTCCTGCCAATCGGTATTTTGTTGTTAATAATCTATAACTCTTAATCTTGTATGCATAAAAAAATAATAGCTTCAATCTTATTTTTTTACAATCCTCTGCTTAAGTTCTTAACAACTCTGCCTTTTACGACTATTTCAATATCATCATAAGGTTTAAAAGTTTCGACTGGATATTTTGTATTATCAGAAATTACATCTAACTCCCCAGATAAACGCTTTCTAAGTCGTTTTACAAACCAATCATTGTTAATTGTAAGCAAAAATATTCCACCGTTGTTAAAATCCGTTCTTCCTGTATCTACAAGAAGCATATCTCCATCTTCAATTATACTTTCCATACTATCCCCGCAAGCTTTGAATGTTTTAAGGTTATGTGGGTGAGATATTTTTAATACAGATTGTATCATTTGTGTACCTAACTTTATTGGCGTAACCTCTGCTTCGTCTAAAACAACAGTACCTTTTCCACAAGAAGGATTTATGTGAATATGATCAATTTCGATGCAATCATCAGAATTGTTCCCGATTAATGATATTCCATAATGTTTTTCTATTTTTTCTATTTCTTCATCTGAAAAATCACTGTTACGCTGTGCTCTTGCCGAAACTTTAGACGGCGTATATTCTAAAATTTTACATAATTCAGCCTGTTTAGGTGTAAATCCTTTTAACTTTTGTAAACGCTCAATTAGCTTGTCATATTTCATTTTTATAATATTTTCTCCACTTTTTGTATTATTTTAAATACTTTTTGTTGACATTTTATACATAATGTATTATACTAAATTTGTCAGTAACGAAATAACAAAACGATTAACTAAATATATTTCAAACCTGACGTATGTTCAAGAAAATATTACCTGATGTTAAGCGGGTTGAGGCGACCAACCATAAAAAGCGGGATTGCAAAGCATAGCAAGGGTAACAGGCAGATTGAACGGCATAGTAAAGGGTTAGATTTTAAAGAAGGTCTTGAAAAGAGCCTTATTTAAGGCTGGCTCGGCTATGCGAAAATTTACATTCGTACATTTGACAATAGAAAAGCATATAAAAGAGGAGAAAGCAATACTCTCTCCTCTCCAAGTCTGTTACTTAGATTTTTTTACAGTTTCCTTGACAGTAGTCTTTGGATGTTTGTCTGCATATTTCTTAGTAACAAACTTACCAGTATCCGCAGAGCGGTATCTGGATGATTTAGCCATAAAATCACCTCCTTTCCGCCCTATGAAAGGGGGTGTTGGCTAAATTCATGCTAAATGGGCATTTCATGTTTTTCTATGATGTACAACCGCACAATGACAATTTCATACAGTAAGACCACAAGCAGAGCGTGGCAGAATTACAATTGAATAATGTGCGTAATGCGCTCTCCCCTGCCCTTCGCAAAGGCAGGCTAACAACGACATTACTTTGGCACAAGCGAAACTAAGTTTTTAATATCAGCTGTCAAGTAATCCTTGACAGTTGCCTTAAGAACTTAAAAAGCCAAATCCCTTATGTTATCATGGTTTTGATGAATTATAATATTAAAAGGAATGGCTATGTTAGAAAAATTTTTAAATTCTTTCAGTGAAATTATTATATCACAATTTAAACTACCACGAAAGGGGGCTGCAATGATTTTATTTGTTTTGACAAGTTTAACAATTGCACTCAATAAATGGGCTTTTAATTATTCAATAATTCCACATAACAGTATATTATTGCAAATTTTATATGCCTTATGGCTTTTTTCGGTATATAGCATACCAATTAAAATATACAATCAATATTGTGATAAAAAAGATATAGAAAAACAAAAATTGGAACTAAATCAAACTGCCAAAGATAAAAATGAAAAATATATTAAATTTTTTGACACCTGTGACTATGAAGAAATTAAAATTTTTGAAAAATTTTATTATCATCAAAAAACATCTATAGACATTGGAATGGAAGAAATAGATATAATAAACGGCTTGCGTATAAAAAATTTCGAATTTATCTCAGCGAAAGGTATATCTGGACGTTTAGCAGGCAAGGCATATATTTCAATCAATGGGCTGAATTTAATAAAAAAATACTTTAATCGTGGTAAACCCAACTTCTTTGATATATTAAATAGTTTAGACGAAAAAGAATTAAAGCTTTTCAAAGACTTTGTAAATAATAATGATAAACAAATCAGATTATATAAAAAAGAAATCAAAATAGCTAATTCGATTATAAACAAATTTGCAGGTACTAAATTTAATAGTTTTTACATAAATACCGAAGGTTTCTTTACTATTTCGACTTTATATCTTGCTTATTTGACACAATATTTCTCTGAATAGATAGTTATTATACATAAATTAATTTGAAGCACCTTAACTGGTGCTTTTTTGTTGAAAGGAGAGGCTATGGATTACGTCGTCCACTATTGTAAAAATAAGAATTGTAATAACGCATTTGTGGCGGAAGATTATACAAAAGTAAGAGATATTCCGCCCCACTGGCGTCTGTGCCCTGATTGCTGCAAAGAATTAGGTATTGATTACGATAAACAAAGACCTTGGACAAACCGAACAGAAAAACAAAAAGAATTTTATAAAAGATTTGCAGAAATAGGTAAGCAAAATATTCAAAAATACAAAGCTTTAAATAAAAAATAAGACAACTTTAACCCCCGACCCTAGTCAAACTACCTAAGACTATAAAAACGCTTAAAATAAGGGATTAAATCCAATAAATTTTACCTCACCTCCAAGCACAGTTTCCCGATATCTGTAAAAATCGGAAATCTTTTCACCTTGCCCTGTGGAAACGCAGGGTATTTTAAAGAGATTTTGAAAGGAGAATATATGGATTTTAAAGATTATTTAGAACAAACCAATATTAAATACGAAGTTAATGGGGATAACCTGACGGTTGGAGGGTACTTGGACTTGGAAGGTACAAACATAAGCTCTTTACCTGATAACCTGACGGTTGGTAGGGGCTTGGACTTGAGAGGTACAAACATAAGCTCTTTACCTGATAACCTGACGGTTGGTAGGGGCTTGGACTTGAGAGGTACAAACATAAGCTCTTTACCTGATAACCTGACGGTTGGAGGGAACTTGGACTTGAGAGGTACAAACATAAGCTCTTTACCTGATAACCTGACGGTTGGAGGGAACTTGGACTTGAGAGGTACAAACATAAGCTCTTTACCTGATAACCTGACGGTTGG
>OLNR01000380.1_pt1 | contig 39311 bp, 29 predicted proteins | sample 1672231 | NCBI WGS metagenome assembly OLNR01 (sample SAMEA3136662, study PRJEB25190) | human gut metagenome
TGTGAACTTTGTTCACAAAAAACGCCTCGCGGAACGTTACCAGTGAACAGTAACAGTACACAGTTACTGTAAAAAATGACTTTTATTGAATGCAAAAGGGCCAGCGTCTTTGACACCGACCCTTATGAGTTCTGAATTATACCTTCAAAAATCCATTCATGGATTTTCCGTTCTGTTTTCTGCTGCCGGAAATTACATCATTCCCATACCCTGACCGCCAGCTGGCATTGCCGGAGTATCTTCTTTGATATTTGCAACAACAGACTCAGTTGTAAGCAGAGTAGAAGCAACACTTGTTGCGTTCTGAAGAGCACTTCTTGTAACCTTTGCAGGATCAAGGATTCCCTCGTCTACCATGTTTACATATTTCTCGTTCAGAGCATCAAAACCAACACCTGGCTCAGACTCTCTTACTTTGTTGATGATAACTGCACCTTCAAGACCTGCATTAGCAGCAATACGGAACAGCGGAGCTTCCAGTGCTTTCAGGATGATGTTTGCACCAGTCTTCTCATCTCCCTCAAGATCTGCTGCAAGTTTTGCAACCTCTTTGGAAGCGTGGATATATGCAGAACCACCTCCTGCAATGATTCCTTCTTCAACAGCTGCTCTGGTAGCTGCAAGAGCATCTTCCATACGAAGTTTTGCTTCTTTCATCTCAGTCTCAGTAGCTGCACCAACACGAACCACCGCTACACCGCCTGCAAGTTTTGCAAGTCTTTCCTGAAGCTTCTCTCTGTCGAAATCAGATTTTGTCTCCTCAATCTGAGCACGGATCTGGGCAACACGATTGGCAATTGCTTCTTTATCTCCCATACCATCGACAATAACAGTATTCTCTTTTGCAACTTTAACAGATTTTGCACGTCCTAACTGAGCCATTGTAGCATCTTTCAGTTCAAGACCTACCTCGTCAGAAATTACAGTACCACCTGTCAGAATTGCGATATCCTGAAGCATTTCTTTTCTTCTGTCACCATAGCCAGGAGCTTTTACAGCTACTACCTGGAAGGTTCCTCTTAATTTGTTTACGATCAGAGTGGTAAGAGCCTCACCCTCAACATCTTCAGCGATGATAAGAAGTTTTGCTCCAGCCTGTACGATCTGCTCCAGCAGCGGAAGAACTTCCTGAATGTTGGAGATTTTCTTGTCTGTGATCAGAATATATGGATCCTCAAGGTTTGCTTCCATCTTCTCCATATCAGTGGACATGTATGCGGAAATATATCCACGGTCAAACTGCATACCTTCTACAAGGTCAAGCTCTGTGTGCATGGTCTTGGACTCTTCTACAGTAATAACACCGTCGTTGGAAACTTTTTCCATTGCATTTGCAACAAGCTCTCCGACTTCTTTATCTCCGGCGGAAATAGATGCAACGTTTGCGATCTGTTTCTTTCCGCTTACTTTCTGGCTCATGTTCTTAATTGCTTCTACAGCAGCATCTGTAGCTTTCTTCATACCGCGTCTCATAACGATCGGGTTAGCACCTGCTGCCAGATTCTTCATTCCTTCATGAACCATTGCCTGGGCAAGTACAGTAGCAGTTGTAGTACCGTCACCAGCCACATCATTTGTCTTAGATGCAACTTCCTTGATCAGCTGAGCGCCCATGTTCTCGAAAGCATCCTCAAGCTCGATCTCTTTTGCGATTGTAACACCATCGTTTGTGATAAGCGGAGCACCGAACTGTTTATCAAGTACTACGTTTCTTCCTTTCGGTCCAAGTGTTACTCTTACGGTATCAGCAAGTTTATTTACACCAGCCTCTAATGCTGTTCTGGCTTCTGCGCCATATTTAATCTCTTTTGCCATAATGAATCATCCTCCTGATTTCAAGTTATTTATAAGGTTATGTCTTATTTCACAATTGCAAGAATATCGCTCTGTTTTACGATGATATACTCTTCACCGTCAAGCTTAACCTCTGTTCCTGAATATTTGGAATAGATAACCTTGTCGCCTACAGTAACTTCCATTTTCACTTCTTTGCCGTCAACGACTCCGCCAGGTCCTACAGCGATAACCTCTGCCTGCTGTGGTTTCTCCTGTGCCTGTCCCGGAAGAACGATACCGGATTTTGTTGTCTCTTCTGCTTCTAACTGTTTTAATACAACTCTGTCGCCTAATGGAACTAATTTCATGATCTATGTCCTCCTTTAGAATTGCTTGCTTTTCTTTACTAGCACTCATTATTGCTGAGTGCTAATCACTGTTCATTATATTATTGAATTATCGTTATTTGTGCAACTCTTTTCATAGTTGTATTTTTAAGTATATTCTGTTTTATTCTCTTTTATGCTCTTTTTTTCTCTTGTTTTCTCACTTTAAAAATTTTCTGAATTTTTTTCTGCTTGGCCGCTTCTGAAAACTGCCTGGTAAAGCTTTTTTGTGTAATAGTGAATTCCAACGAAATTTCCTGTTACACACAAAAAAAAGAACTGCTCTCCAGAGCGTGTTTGAAAAATCATTCCCACAATCTACACTTCACAATTTGCAGAAGGCCTTTTTCAAACACGTTCGAAGGAAAACAGTTCTTCTATACACTTGTTTATTATTTATTGAATTCATTCAGGCCTTTTTATTTCTCTGGGCCTTGATCTCTTCTAATTCATCAAAGATCACTTCATTGAGAACCTTGATATAGGTTCCCTTCATACCGGATGACCGGGACTCAATAACGCCTGCGCTCTCGAACTTGCGGAGTGCATTTACGATTACTGATCTGGTAATACCTACTCTGTCTGCAATCTTGCTGGCAACAAGAATTCCCTCATCTCCGTCAAGCTCATCAAAAATGTGGATGATAGCTTCCAGTTCAGAGAAAGAAAGTGTGTTAAAAGCAGATTTCACAACCTGTTTCTTTCGGTCTTCCTCGGCATTCTCTTCATGTACAGCCCGCATCATCTCAAGACCTACAACTGTGGTGCCGTATTCACTTACAATAATATCCTCAATATCGTATGGACGATCCTTACGGTACATAAACACCGTTCCAAGACGTTCTCCTGCAATATCAATAGGATTGATGATTCCCTGATAGCTGCTGGAAACATGCTCAAAGCCAAGTGTCTGAAGATTCACGTTCTCTTTGGTAGATAATACCCCTAAAAAACGCTCATTCAGCAGAGGGTCAACATGACCGCCCACCTCATCAGCTATCAGCTCCCGGATTTCCTCAACTCCCGGGCAAAAACTTACACCAAGCACCTTGCCTTTCTTGCTGAGAACCAGAATATTAGAACTTAAAGTGTCCATCAGAACCTGGCAGATATCATTAAAAACCACCTTACTGGAACTGCTGTTATGGAGAAGTTTATTGATTTTTCTTGTTTTATCAAGTAACTGAACGCTCATTTTGTCCTCCCTTCGCTTTTGTTACATGAGAGCCTATTAAAAAAATCATTCCCGCAATCTGTACGCTCCACTTTGCAGGAGATTTTGCAGAAAGCCTTTTCAGACATGCTCTGGCTTTATCTGTTATTCTAATACTACACGTTTTTCAAACTATTTACAAGCTATTTTTTACTATTTTTCAATTTTGTTTAGCTTTTCTGAAAATATCACGTTTTTGAAACTATTCATCAAACAATGGAAGTAATAGAGCTTTTATTCAAAAAATCCCCTGCAAAACATAATACAGCTGCCTTGCAGGGGATCTTTCCCGAAAACTTCTTAATTTGTTACTGTTCGCGAGCTTCACAGCAACCTTAATTTTCTTTTTCATCCTTCGGCCTGGCTTCTACATAGCCGCAGGTTTCCTGGCTGCACACCAGTTTATTTCCTTTTTCCACCATGTAGCTTCCGCACACCGGACATTTCTTATCCGACGGCTTCTGCCATGACATAAAGTCACATTCCGGATTATCTTCACAGCCGTAATACTTACGGCCTTTCTTCGTCTTCTTAAGCACCACTTCCTTACCACACTTCGGGCAGGCTACACCAATCTTTTCATAGTAAGGCTTGGTATTGCGGCATTCCGGAAATCCCGGGCATGCAAGGAAACGTCCGTGAGGACCATATTTAATCACCATATGACGACCGCAGTTATCACAGATCACATCGGTCTCTTCATCATGGATGTCTACTTTCTCCAGCTCTTCCTGGGCAGCATCCACATCATGTTTCAGATCCGGATAGAAGTTCCGGACTACTGTTTTCCACTGTACAGTACCATTCTCCACACAGTCCAGAAGTCCCTCCATGGTAGCTGTGAAATTCACGTCCACAATGCTTGGGAACGCCTGCTTCATAATACTGTTTACCACCTCGCCCAGCTCTGTCACATAAAGGTTACGCTGCTCCTTGGAAACATAGCGGCGGCTGATAATGGTGGTGATGGTCGGCGCATAAGTACTCGGACGGCCGATTCCAAGCTCCTCCATGGTCTTTACCAGGGAAGCCTCTGTATAATGTGCCGGCGGCTGGGTAAAATGCTGTTCTGGCTTTAACTCTTTCAGTTTCAGCTTCATGCCTTTACTCAGACTCTGGCTTAACACATTTCCCTTCTTCATATCCTCTTCCTGCATATATACCGAAAGGAAGCCGTCAAATGCTACCTTGGAAGCGGACACAGTGAACGTATAGTCTCCACCAGCCACTTTTACAGAGGTAGTCTCATACTTTGCAGGAGCCATACGGCTGGCCGCAAAACGCTTCCAGATCAGCTGATACAAACGGAACTGATCTCGTGTAAGGGATTCTTTTATCTGTACAGGTGTACGGCTGATATCAGTTGGGCGGATAGCCTCATGAGCATCCTGGATCTTCTGGCCCTTCTTCACTGTCTTGGCAGTTTCTGACACATATTCTTCTCCATACTGGCTGCCGATGTAGCTTCTTGCTGCCGCATCTGCCTCGTCAGAAATACGTACAGAATCAGTACGAAGGTATGTGATCACACCTACAGTACCGTTGCCTTTGATGTCAACGCCCTCATAAAGCTGCTGTGCCAGACGCATAGTCTTCTGGGTGGAAAAATTCAGTGTTTTGGATGCCTCCTGCTGCAGGGTACTGGTAGTGAAAGGAAGCGGAGCATTCTTGATTCTCTCGCCTTTTTTCACCTCAGAGATCTCAAATTCTTCGTTCTCAAGAACCTTAAGAATCTCATCCATCTCAGCTTTATTGTGGATATCCATCTTCTTGTCTGTTCCGTAGAATTTAGCCTCCAGAGGCTTTTTCTCGCCATCCACAAGGAATTCACCATTCAGGCTCCAGTATTCTTCCGGGATAAAAGAATTAATCTCCTCCTCCCTGTCACAGATGATGCGAAGTGCAACAGACTGCACACGGCCGGCACTTAAGCCTCTCTTTACTTTCGCCCAGAGAAGCGGACTGATGGTATAACCCACCATACGGTCCAGCATTCTTCTTGCCTGCTGTGCATCTACAAGATTCATATTCAGACCTCGTGCATGCTTCAGGGAATCCTTTACAGCAGTCTTTGTGATCTCATTGAAAGTGATTCGGTGCATTTTATCCGGATCTTCTTTCAGAGCCTGCATCAAGTGCCAGGAAATTGCTTCTCCTTCACGGTCAGGGTCAGTGGCAAGATAAATCTTATCAGCTTTTTTGGCTGCCTTGCGAAGTTTGGCAAGCAATTCCCCCTTACCACGGATGGTTATATATTTCGGCTCGAAATCATTCTCCACATCTATTCCAAACTGACTCTTGGGAAAATCACGGACATGTCCGTTAGATGCCTCTACCTCATAATTTGCCCCAAGAAATTTCTTTATTGTCTTTACTTTTGCAGGTGACTCAACTATCACCAGATATTTAGCCATACTACCTCTCCTACTTTGTATTCAGTCTACATACACTACAAATTATCCCCCTGATATTCTGTAGTATTGTCTGCCTGTCTCTCCCACAAGCCCCATTAGCTGAAGTTCTGTCAGAAGAGCACAGACTTTTGATGCTGAAAAACCGGTTTTTCGTATTAAATTATCCAGATTTTCAGGTCGTAAATCGAGACCACTATACACCAAATCCAAATCCGGCGCAAGCCCCAACTTCTTTTTTTCCACATTTTGAGGTCTGTTTTTTGCCTCGATTCCCCATTCCATAAGCATGATTTCCGGGCTGTAAGCGATTCCTGCACCATCAAAGATCAGTTTGTTGCATCCTCTGCTCAGTTCCTCTGTCACAGCTCCTGGAAGGGCATAAACACTGTGTCCATGTTCCAGGGCAAAGTTTGCAGTGATCAGGGAACCGCTCTGTTCCTTGGCTTCTACCACAAGAACAGCATCGGAAAGTCCGCTGATGATCCGGTTTCTTGCCGGAAACGCCCAGTTCACAGGCGGAGAGCCCGGGGGAAGCTCGCTGATGATCCCGCCGCCTTTTTCCAGGATCCGCTGATAAAGCCATCTGTTGGAATTTGGATAACACACGTCCACTCCGCTTCCCAGCACTGCAAAAGTAGGAGTATCCGTATCCAGTGCACCTTTATGCCCCTCTGCATCAATCCCTCTTGCCATTCCACTGATGATCTGCACACCGTAGCTTGCCATGGTCCTTGCATATTTAAATGCCTGACATCTACCATAAGGACTGCACATGCGGGCACCTACCACTGCTGCAGCAGGCTTCTTCGGATCTGGCAGGTTTCCGATGTAGTACAGCTTTTTTGGCATTCCGGAAAGTTTTCTCAAACGATCTGGAAAATTGGAATCCTCTATAGTTAAACATTTGATTTTCTGCATTGCTTCCATACTAAAATACCTCCCTGCATGCGGTTTTATGAATAAATTCATTCAGCTTCTGTACTTCTTATCAAATGCTTTGTAAGTAAGGGCTTCTGCAACATGTCTTGTGTGTATCAGTTCCTCCCCTTCCATATCCGCAATCGTGCGTGAAACCTTCAGAATCCGGTGATAGGATCTTGCACTGAGTTCCATAAGTTCAAAAGCATTTTTTGCCACCTGAAGGGCATTCTCTGTCAACACACAGTATTTCCGGATCTGCTTCCCGGACAGTTCTCCGTTAAAACAGATTTTCTCATTCTGGTAGCGTTTCTGCTGTATTCTTCTGGCTTTTTCCACTCTTTTCCGGATAAGGGCAGAACTTTCTCCTGATTTTTCTTCTGAGATCTGGGAAAAATTAACCGGCGGCACATCTGCACATAGATCGATCCGCTCCAGAAGGGGCTGGCTCAGCTTATGAAGATAATGACTCACCTCGCCAGGTGTGCACCTGCATTTATTCATATCCGGATAATAGCCGCAGGGACAGGGGTTCATGGCTGCTACCAGAATAAATCCCGCCGGAAACACGTACGTTCCACTTGCCCTTGACAGCTGGATCTGCTTGTCCTCCAGGGGCTGTCGCAGCACTTCCAGGCTGCCTCTTGCAAATTCCGGCATTTCATCCAGAAACAGAACGCCTCTGTGAGCCAGGGTCACTTCACCGGGACCCGGGATTCTTCCGCCTCCAGCCAGAGCTGCAGACGAACTGGTATGATGCGGACTTCGAAAGGGTCTTGCCTTAATTAATGGTCTCTTTGGACTTAAAAGTCCAGCAATGCTGTAGATTTTTGTAAGCTCCAGGCTTTCCTCAAAAGTAAGAGAGGGCATGATCGTAGGTATTCTTTTGGCAAGCATGGTCTTCCCAGTGCCCGGAGGGCCGATAAACAGGATGTTGTGAAATCCGCTGACTGCAATCTCAGCAGCTCTTCTGGCACTCTCCTGACCACAGATTTCCCCGAAATCCACCAGACACTCTTCTGCCTGATTCTCTTCGAAAGTTTCTTCCGAAAACTGATTTTTTTCTCCAAATGCATCCGGATCTGAGACAAGCTTCAAAACTTCTTTTATATTCTGGACTCCGACCACTTTCATATCCTTCACCAGAGCTCCTTCTGCCAGGTTTTCAAACGGAATGATACAGTACCGGCATCCCAGTTCCCTTGCCCGGATCACTCTTGGCAGCACTCCGGATACACTCCTTACCTCCCCATTCAGACTGAGTTCGCCAACCACCATTACATTCCGAAGAAGCTGTGGTTCTATAAATCCTGATGCTGCCAGCACTGCTGCTGCCACGGGCAGGTCAAAACCAGCCCCTTCTTTTCGCAGATCAGCAGGTGCCAGATTCACAGTCACCTTCTTAGGCGGCAGACTGATCCCATTATTTTTTAACGCTGTGCGCACTCTGTCCTGTGCTTCTTTCACCTGGGTACTGGGAAATCCAACCATAGTAAAACAAGGCAGACCGCTGCTTACATCAGCTTCCACCTGAACCGGGCAGACTTCCATTCCTGAAATCGCCGCTGATAAAACACTTGCAAACAATCTTATCCCTTTCTGCAGATACAGTTCTTCCCCATATGCGAACCTGCTCTGCCATTTCAATGTGTCTCTGGAATAAAAAAGAATAAAAGTAAAAAGATATGATTAAAAGATATACAAAATTCATTATAGCCCATTTTGCTCTGAATTGCAATAGTGCATTTCGTTCTGATTTATACTTTCTGAAAGGATTCGGGGACAGACGGTTTTCGTTGTTCGTTGCATTTGGTCCCTGTAGATTCTACAGAAGAAAAAGAGGTGAACCTATGAAATTTCAGAGAATTCAAGACCTTCGGACAGACGCTGATCTGTCCCAGAAGCAGATCAGTGATATCCTTCACATCAGCCAGCGTTCCTACTCTCACTACGAAACTGGCTCCAGAAACATTCCAATCGAAATGCTGATCCGCCTTGCAAATTATTATGAGACCAGCATTGACTATCTGGTTGGCCGTACTGATAATAAAAAAATGCCGTAATTGTAAAGATACTCAGCAAGTACAAAAAGAGGGGGATGCGATTTCCCCCTCTTTTTGTAAACCATAAATAAAGTTATTACCATTCACTCATAACATTCCGTAAGGTGCTTTTCATATATCAGTTACTTTCCTTCACTTCGAAGCTTCCCTTCCGTATCTGCAATTTTCTGAATATTTGCGACTTCATATTCATTAAATACAGAAGTATCTGCATCAAAGGTCTCCGGCTCCACAGTTCCCTTATACCAGGATTTACTGTTAAAATAATCCGCAATTCTCTGTGTCACAAATTTCCTGCCATGTCGGGCATAAATCTCATTTTTCGCCAGTTCCAGCTGGTCAGATGAATAGCCCGACAAATCCTCATCTGTAAGATATCGGCTGTTGCTGTCCGGGAATATATAATCCTGGGAAGAGAGATCCGTTTTATCTGTATTATCAGCCGGAGTCACTGAAGGTGCCTGTGTCACTGAAGCGGCTTTCTCCCTTGTAAGGACCCCATCTACCTTTGGTGTCACCCCGGCACCCTCTGCAGGGGAAGCTGTATTAAGACGCAGATAAAGTTTGCCCTGATCAAAGGTCATATTTCCACGCACCTGGTTTCCCCAGGAATCTGTAAAGGAAAGCTTTGCTGCATTTCCAGCCACTTTTGCAGTGTCCGAAGCTTCCGAAACCTTTGTGCCGGCATTGTCACCAGCCTGAGAAAAAGTAAAAGTAACAGACTTCAGGGTAAGGTCGTCTATCGACAGTGTCACCAGTCCATCCTTACTGTACCAGGTTCCCATATAATCATTTGCCACGAACGCCGGTGCCCGGGTGATCACAGGAGTCGGTGTCACTGTGGCCGTAGGCTCCGGTGTGGGCGTAGCTGTAGCCGCTGGAGTCGGTGTCACTGTGGGCACCCTTTCCAAAGCCTCAATAGCAGCCTTCTTCTGCTGCTCCTTCTGAATCTTTTTCTTATGTTCGGCAAACAGAAGCCCCGCTGCTCCAATCATGATAAATATGGCGATCAAGGCAAACAGCGTTGCTTTTAGTACATCTTTGTTGTGCTTTTTCACAGGCAGTCACCTCCTGTTTATTCCTGTTTATTCCTGTTTATTCCTGTTTATTCCTGTTTATTCCTGTCCATTCCAGCAATAGGTGCAAAGCTTGCACGGTTCAATATCAATTGACTTCTTCAGATCATCCAGACGATGATATTTCAGGGATGTAAAATTCAGTTCCTTGCGGATTTCTTCCAGCATTTCTTTGTAGTTTGTAGAATCCGGATTTGCATAATCCTGCAAAATCCTGTCTGATACATTGTCCCCTTCACGTTTCGCAATGATCCTTCTTGTGATCAGATCCATCTCTGACTTGGAGCGTGAGAAATTCAGGTACTTACATCCATATAAAAGCGGCGGGCAGGCAGGTCTGATATGAACCTCCTTAGCACCATTGTTATAAAGGAATTCTGTTGTCTCACGAAGCTGGGTACCTCTTACGATAGAGTCGTCAATCATAAGGAGGCTTTTATCTTTGATCAGTTTATGTACTGGGATCAGCTTCATTCTGGCGATAAGATTTCGCTGGCTCTGCTGGGTCGGCATAAAAGATCTTGGCCATGTGGGCGTATATTTAATAAACGGACGAGCAAACGGCACACCAGAGCGGTTAGCATAGCCGATGGCATGTGCAATACCGGAATCCGGTACTCCTGCAACCAGATCCGGATTCACTTCTCCGGCATCTCTTCCTGCCAGAATATCGCCGCATTTGTAACGCATTTCTTCTACATTTACCCCCTCATAAGTGGAGGTTGGATATCCATAATATACCCAGAGGAAAGAACAGATTCGCATCTTGTCTCCTGGCTTCTGCAGAACCTGGACGCCCTCCGGAGTGATAAAATCAATCTCTCCTGGTCCCAGCTCTTTCAGATCTTCATAGCCAAGATTAATGTAGGCATGACTTTCAAAAGAAGCACAGCATGCATCTTCCTTCTTGCCGATTACAAGAGGAGTTCTTCCATAACGGTCGCGTGCTGCGTAAATGCCCTCCCCTGTCATGAGAAGAAGGGTCATAGAGCCCTCGATCATCTCCTGTGCATAGCGGATTCCCTCAACAATACTGTCCTTCTGATTGATCAGCGCTGCAGTCACCTCTGTAGGATTCACACTGCCACCGCTCATCTCCAGAAAATGGGTATGCCCGTCTTTGAAGCATTTCTCTACCAAAGCTTCTATATTATTGATCTTGCCTACTGTTGTAATTGCAAAATTTCCCAGATGGGAGCGCACCAGAAGAGGCTGCGGTTCATTGTCAGAAATACAGCCTATTCCAAGATTGCCTTCCATCTCTGCCACATCTTTGTCAAATTTGGTACGGAACGGTGAGTTCTCAATATTATGGATCACGCGGTTAAATCCACTGCTCCTGCTATAAACGGTCATTCCGCCCCTTCTTGTACCCAGATGGGAGTGATAATCAATTCCAAAAAAAAGATCCATTACACAATCAGACTTTGACGCAACACCAAAAATTCCACCCATTTTTCCTTAGTCTCCTTATTTTTTCTCCTTTATAACGCCTTTTCTGTAGGCATCCAAAAGCTGTTTCAGCTCCTGAATTCGTTCTTTCAGTGCCTTACCGTTATCCGTATCTCCCACAAGGGCACGCCTTGGATTATAGCGGACAGCCACACGGTTGGACACAATGTCCCTCTCTGTTTCCACTGCATCTTCCGCCGAAGTAAAAGGCTCATGGGCAGTCAGGCTCAGACCATAGGAACTGTAAACAAGAGTATATCCGGCAATACCGGTCACATTCCGGTATGCCTCACAAAAACCACCGTCAATTACGATCACCTTGCCATCACATTTCACCGGATTCTCTCCCTCCAGCTGATGAACAGGCACGTGACCATTGATAATATGCCCATCCTCTGGATCCAGCCCGAATTCCTCCAGCATACAATTTACTACCTCTTCTTTTTCCCAGAGGTGATAGTAGGCATTCTTTTTCTCTTTGCGTGTCTCTTTATCTGCGATAAAATAGCGCTCGAAGGTGGTCATTTTATCTTTTCCATAAAGGGGAGAATTAGGCCCGGCCCAGATATACCACAGAATATCCTGGCTTGCCTTCTTCTCCTTCTCATCTACGGTAAAAAATGCTTTTCTTACGTAGGCTTCCAGTTTATCATAAAGTGCCTTGCCTTTACAAGTCTCACCGTAAATCTCAACTTCTTTCAGAGTTCCATCCTCGTTCAGCGGAATACTTCCATGGAAAAGAAGGTTCCCGTTATAGGTCTTATAAAGGCCGCCTTTATCCAGAAGCAGCTGCATGTGGTTCTGAAGCTTCTCGCAGTTCCGAAATGCTGAGCTCAGACGCTCCACCACTTCTTTTTCCCCATCTGTCAGTTCATAGGGATGTTCCCAGTCAATGGTAGGGAAATGACAGTCCAGAAGCTTATGCACGCTTCCATCCGGCAGCTGCACAGTACCCTTCTCCGGATCAATCCCCTCCAGAACGCATCGATTCTCCATATGAAAATCCGGATGTTCTTTCGCCAGTACCCCTTCCAGCTTAAACTGGATAATGGAAATGGCTTTGTGCATTTTCCTGCTCAGCTCTTTCTCAAGAGCATTGTAATTGGAAGGATTGCCATGTACTTCAAATACCTGGCAGGGATCATCCCCGTAAACCTCCATGGCAAAAGCAGCAAGAGGCATCATATTGATTCCATAACCATCCTCCAGAATATCCAGATTGCCGTAACGGATACTGTTGCGGATCACCGTAGCCATACAGGCGGCCTGTCCTACAGCGGCGCCCATCCATACCACATCATGGTTTCCCCACTGAATATCCAGAGAATGATAATCCATCAGTCTGTCCATAATAAAATGAGGACCGGGACCTCTGTCATATATATCTCCAAGCACATGAAGGTGGTCTACAACCAGTCTCTGGATCAGTTCAGCAAGAGCGATAATGAAGTTCTCTGCCCTGCCGATATCTATAATGGTATCCACAATGGAATCGTAATAAGCCTCTTTATCCAGAACTTCTGCTTTCTCCGTGATCAGTTCTTCGATCACATATGCATAATCCGAAGGCAATGCCTTACGAACCTTGGATCTGGTATATTTGGAAGCAGTTGTCTTGCACACTTCAATGAGACGGTACAGGGTGATCTTGTACCAGTTCTGCATATCAGACTCTTTCTTCTTCACATAGGCAATTTTTTCCTTCGGGTAATACACAAGGGTTGCCAGGGAACGCTTGTCACTGTTGCTTAAGGTATGTCCAAATACATCATCTATCTTCTTTCGCACAGCTCCCGAGCCGTTTCGAAGCACATGGGAAAAAGCCTCGTACTCTCCGTGGATATCGGAAAGAAAATGCTCGGTGCCCTTTGGCAGATTGAGAATGGACTGAAGGTTGATGATCTCTGTAGAAGCCTTCCCGATGGTGGGGTAGAGCTCCGCCAGACGTTGTAGGTAGCGCAGTTCTTCTGTTTTCATGGAACCTCCTAAATTCATATTACTCTTATTTAACCAACGTTAGTAATTGTGACGCACATCTTGCAGAAAGCCTTTTTCAGACATGCTTTAGAAATCAAACAATGAAATCTGATTGGACTGTGGAATATCTCCAAATAATCCAAGTTTATCCATCAGATCAATTACGGTCTTGCTGACCTTGGTCCTGTCACGGAAATCATCCTTGGAAAGAAATCTTCCCTGTACAGCAGCATCCACTACAGCATCCGCCGCCTTATCTCCAAGACCTTCTATAGAATCAATGGACGGCATCAGTTTTCCTTCTATGATCTGGAAGCGATGTGCCTTCGCACGGTAAATATCAATGGGCATAAAATCATAACCTCTTGCATACATTTCCTGAACAATACGCATATCTTTCAGGGTATCCTGCTCTTTTTTGGACGCAGCGTCCCCTTTCTTGCGTATCTCTGCCATATAAAACTCCAGCTTTTCTTTTCCCATACACATCAGTTCATAGGAAAAAGCTGTGGCACGGATACTGAAGTATGCACCGTAATAAGCCAACGGCTGGAATACCTTAAACCAGGCGATTCTGTATGCCATCATAACGTAAGCTGCCGCATGGGCTTTCGGGAACATATATTTGATTTTTTTGCAGGACCAGATGTACCAGTCCGGAACGCCATGTTCCTTCATGGTTGTGATCCATTCATCACGAAGACCTTTTCCCTTACGGACACTCTCCATGATGGTAAATGCCAGACCACTCTCCACTCCCTGGCCAATGAGATAGATCATAATATCATCTCGGGTACAGATTGCTGTAGAAATGGTAGCCTTTCCTTCTTCGATCAGAGTCTGGGCATTTCCCAGCCACACGTCAGTACCATGGGAAAGTCCGGCAATACGGACCAGATCAGAAAAATATTTCGGCTTGGTATCCACAAGCATCTGCATGGCAAAATCAGTACCAAACTCTGGAATTCCCAGACAGCCAAGCTTGCAGCCGCCGATATCCTTCGGATCAATTCCAAGAGCTTCTGTACTGGCAAAAAGTGACATAACCGCCTTGTCATCAAGAGGAACCTCTCTTGCATTCAGGTCTGTCATATCCTCAAGGGTACGGATCATGGTGGGATCATCGTGTCCCAGAATATCCAGCTTCAGCAGGTTTCCATCAATGGAATGGTAGTCAAAATGGGTGGTGATAAATCCACTGCTGGAATCGTTCGCCGGGTACTGGACCGGGGTAAATTTCTCTATTTCCTCTCCCATTGGGAGTACAATAATTCCGCCAGGATGCTGACCGGTGCTTCGCCGGATACCGGTACACCCCTGTACAATACGGTTGATCTCGCAGGAACGCTTGTGCTGTCCCCGCTCTTCAAAATAGTTCTTTACATATCCGAATGCGGTTTTATCCGCAAGGGTACCGATGGTTCCCGCCTTGAAGGTCTGACCTTTTCCGAATATAACCTCTGTATAATGATGGGCATTGGACTGATACTCTCCTGAGAAGTTCAGGTCGATATCAGGCTCCTTGTCTCCTTTGAATCCAAGGAAGGTCTCAAAAGGAATGTCAAAACCCTGTTTAGTCATCCTGGTGCCGCACTTTGGACAGATCCTGTCTGGCATATCGCATCCCGCCATACCGGAAAAAGCCTTGATCTCCGGAGAATCAAAGTCACTGTACTTACACTCCGGATTGGGGCACAGATAATGGGGCGGCAGAGGATTTACCTCTGTAATACCAGACATGGTAGCCGCTAAGGAAGAACCTACAGACCCTCTGGAGCCCACCAGATAACCATCTGCATTGGACTTCCACACCAGCTTCTGGGCAATGATATACATCACCGCATATCCATTGGAAATAATGGAATTCAGCTCTTTGTCCAGACGGTCTTCTACGATCTTGGGAAGCACTTCACCATACATTTCATGGGCTTTCTGGAAACACATATCCTTTAAGTCCTGGTCAGAATTCTCAATAACCGGCGGATATTTATCCGGATGGATCGGTGACATTTTCTCTATCATATCCGCAATCTTCACTGTATTTGTAATTACCACTTCCTCTGCCTTCTCACTTCCCAGATAAGAAAACTCCTCCAGCATTTCCTCAGTAGTGCGAAGATAAAGAGGTGCCTGATTGTCAGCATCCTTGAAGCCGCTTCCAGCCATGATAATACGGCGGTAGATTTCGTCCTGGGGATCCATAAAGTGAACGTCACAGGTAGCAACAACCGGCTTGTTAAACTGTTCACCAAGCTTTACAATCTTTTTGTTGATCTCAATCAGATCCTCTTTCGAATGAATCGTGTCATTCTTTTCATCCTCCACCATGAACATATTGTTCCCAAGGGGCTGGATTTCCAGATAATCATAAAAGCTTACCAGCCTTGCGATTTCCTGCTCCGGTGCATTGCGCAAAAGAGCCTGGTAAAGCTCACCAGCCTCGCAGGCACTTCCAATAAGAAGTCCCTCCCGATGTGCCTCAAACACGCTCTTTGGCACACGGGGTCTGTGGTTAAAGTACTTGATATGGGACTGGCTTACCAGCTTGTACAGATTGATACGGCCGGTCTCATTCCGCATGAAAATAACGGCATGGTAAGTAGGCAGTTTCTTAATGGTGTCCGGGGAAACCTTTCCCTGCTCATTCAGCTTGTCTACATCCGTAATATCTCTTTCCCTGCACATTTCCACAAATTTCTCGAAAATACATGCCGTACACTCTGCGTCATCAACCGCACGATGGTGATGATCCAGGGAAACGCCAACTGCCTTGGCAACGGTATCCAGCTTAAAACGGTTCAGCGCAGGCAGCAGGAATCGTGCCATACCTACCGTATCCACATAGGTGAAATCATTTGGGATGCCCATGCGGTTACAATTCTCTATAATAAAACTCATATCGAAATCTGCGTTGTGGGCTACCATTGTAGCTCCTTCACAAAATTTCAGAAATTCCGGTAAAATTTCTTCAATTGGACGGGCATCCATAACCATGCTGTCATTAATACTGGTCAGCTGCTCAATTCGAAATGGAATTGGAACCTGAGGATTGACAAATGTGGAAAAACGATCTGTGATTTTTCCATTTTCCACCAATACAGCACCAATTTCAATGATCTTGCAGGTAAGTGGGGAAAATCCTGTGGTCTCAATATCGAAAACCACGAATCTGCCGTCCAGGGACTGTTTTTTCGGGTTGGTGACCATACCCTTTAAATCATCTACCAGATAGGCCTCCATACCGTAAAGCACCTTAAAATCAGAATCCTTTGGCACGCAGCCTCCCCACGCATCAAAGCAATGATTTGCCTCCGGGAAAGCCTGCACCACGCCATGATCTGTGATGGCAATGGCAGGATGCCCCCACTCGTAGGCACGTTTTACCAGCGCTTTTGCCTCGGTTACACCATCCATATCGCTCATTTTCGTATGACAGTGAAGCTCCACACGCTTCTGAGGGCTGGTGTCCACTCTGGAGCTGCGGAAATCGGAGATTTTCTTAATTCCGGAGATGGAACCTATGGTAAGCTCACCATCGAAACGGTCAATAGAAGTAACGCCTTTAATTTTCAGGAAGGCACCTTTTTTCACATGCTCTTTGATTTCCGGCACCTGCTCGTTTCGCAGGAACATTTTTACTGTGATGGAATCTGTGAAGTCCGTAACCGGGAAAATCAGTATGGTCTTCTCATTTCGAATCTCTCTCGCTTCCACATCCATAACCTGGCAGCGGATGATAACCTCTCCCATTTCCTGCACAATATTTTCCAATGGAATAGGCTCGTCCTCGAAATCTCTTCCATAAATAACATCCGGATTTGGATCCTTGCGGAAGCCACCACGGAAATCACCCCATTTGCCTTTCTTTTCGAATGGCTTTTTCTCGAAAGGCTTCTTTTCACTGGCTGCCTCTGCTTTCTTCTCCGGTCTGGCAGCGGCTGTCTTGCCGGCTGCTGCCTCTTTTCCTGTTTTTTCCTCAGCTGCAGAAGCTGGTGCTACGCTCTCTTCTTCTGTGGAAAGTCTGGCATGCTTCAGCACATTGGCTACTTCCTGACGGATCTGGATAGCTGCATTTTTGCGGTACCTGCTCTCCTCCGTCTGCACATAATCCAGAGAAACTTTCAGGTCCATTCCACAACGCTCGCAGAATACTTTGTGAAGATATTCAATAAGTATCTCACTTTTCTGTCTGGAAATCACAGAATCCGGAAGTACCATATTCAGGCAGTCATCTTCTGGAAATGTGATCTGTGCCTGCTTGAACAGATTGTATTCCAGCATGTTGTAATTGCGAAGCTCCAGTTCCATGCTGGAGCGATAGGTATCCAGGAAATTCTTTGGCGTGTACTGTCTGGACAGATGGAACTTCTCGATTACCTTCACACTCACTTCAAGACCTGGAAAGCACTGGCTCTGAATCTGCTCTTCCAGGCTGAAAATATGCTTTTTGTGGATCCAGCGGTCGCTTTTCAGGTAAACCCGGACACAGGTTTTGGCAGAGTTGCAGGCAACCTTGGTGACGATCACCTCTTCCAGAAGTTCACTTAATTCCTGTTTTAATTTTAAGTTTGGAAATACGTCAAAAAATTCTTTTTCCATTTATAGAATATACACCTTCTGTCATTTCTGTGTCTTATTGCTATCCCAGTTCATCAATTCTTCTCTTAAGGTATCCAGAAGCTGGTCCTCCGGCACTTTCTTTACAATCTCACCGCCTTTGATCAGAAGACCTACACCTACGCCGCCTGCAATTCCGATATCGGCTTCTTTCGCCTCTCCCGGACCGTTTACCACACAGCCCATAACAGCTACTTTAATGTCAAGAGGGATATCCTGCACCATAGTTTCTACTTTATTTGCAAGACCGATCAGATCGATCTGGGTGCGCCCGCAGGTTGGACAGGATACTACTTCCACGCCGCCTTTGCGAAGTCCAAGGGTTTTTAGGATACGTCTGGCAGATTTTACCTCTTCCAGAGGGGCGCCAGTCAGGGAAACGCGGATCGTGTCACCGATTCCCTGGTATAATATAATGCCAAGCCCTATGGCAGATTTGATATTTCCGGAATAAAGGGTTCCTGCCTCTGTAATTCCCACATGGAGAGGATAACTGGTCTGTTCCGCAATCAGTTCGTGAGCCCTGGCACACATCATAACATCAGAAGATTTGATGCTGATCACCAGATTGTCGTAGCCAAGCTCTTCGATAATGTGCACCTTGTCAAGGGCACTTTCTACCAGACCTTCTGCGGTAACACCGTGATATTTCTCCACCAGCTCTTTCTCAAGGGAACCGCTGTTTACCCCAACACGGATGGGAATATTCCGCTCCTTCGCCACATCTACAACTGCCTTGATACGCTCTGTGCTTCCAATATTTCCGGGATTGATACGGATCTTGTCGGCACCGTTCTCCATAGCCGCAATCGCAAGACGATAATCAAAATGAATATCTGCTACCAGCGGAATGTGAATTTGTTTTTTGATCTCTTTCAGAGCCTTTGCCGCTTCCATGGTCGGCACTGCACAGCGGATAATATCGCAGCCGGCAGCCTCCAGGGCAAGAATCTGCTCTACGGTTGCCTGTACATTCTCTGTTTTTGTATTGGTCATGGACTGGATCAGGATGGGATTTCCGCCTCCAATCTTCTTATTTCCTATCTGAATTACTTTGGTATGGTCTCTGTACATACGAAATTCCTCCATATATTATGAACATGGTATTTTTTGCGGTTCACTTTTACACCGCAGGCGCTTATCAAATGTTTCTATACTAAAGGGCACAAAAGGGATGTCTCTGACACCCCTGCTGTACAGTTATTTTCACAGCATTCTGCGTGATTTCGCGCCGCAATTCTCGGGTTTTCTATGAACTTTGTTCACAAAAAACGCCTCGCGGAACGTTACCAGTAAACAGTAACCCTGTTTTCTTTGCAATTTAATGCTGGATTTCCAACAATTTATTCTTCAAATCTTCTTCCATCTTGCGCATTTCCAGTTCTGCCTGGGCTCTCTTGGCACGACCCTCTTTCTGAATATTCATGACATCATCCAAAGTGGCGATCAGCTCCTGATTGGTCTGCTTCAGAGTCTCAATATCCACGATTCCGCGCTCAGATTCCCTGGCAGTCTCTGTGGATGCAAGGTGAAGTGCCTCCGCATTTTTCTTCAAAAGCTCATTTGTCAGGTCTGTTACCTGGCGCTGGGCCTGGGCTGCTTCTGTGGAATGGGCGATTCCAAGTGCCAGCACCATCTGGCTCTTCCAAAGTGGAATGGTATTTACAATGGTTGTCTGGATTTTTTCTACCATAAGGGTGTCATTGTTCTGCACCAGACGAATCTGCGGTGCTGTCTGCAGGGAAATGGTTCTGGTCAGTTCCAGATCATGCAGCTTCTTCTCGAAACGATTGCACTTGCTGTCCAGATCCTTGGCTTCCTGCGCATCCTCCGGAAGTCCGCTGACTGCTGCTTTTGCCTCCAGATCTTTTAATTTTCCCTCCCGTACTTCCTGCAGCTTCTGTTTTCCTGCAAGGATGTACATGGTCAGTTCTTTATAATAGTTCAGGTTCTGAGCATACATTTTTTCCAGAACTGCGGAATCCTTCATGAGACGCATCTGGTGATCCTGAAGGGAGGTAGTGATCTTCTGCACATTTACCTCAGCCTTGGCATAGCGGTTCTTCATATTTTCGATCTTACTGCCCTGTTTCTTGAAAAAGCCAAGGAAACCTTTCTCCTCCTCAGCAGCATCAAAATCGCGAAGCTCGCCTACCACCTGGGTGATCAGCTCTCCAACCTCACCCAGATCCTGTGTACGTACATTTTCAAGGGCAGCATCGGAAAAATCAGCCATTTTCTTCTGGGTTCCGGCGCCGTACTGGAGGATCTGGTTTGTATTCTCAATGTCAATCTTCTTGGCAAAGCTGTCTACCATCTGCTGCTCTTCCGGGGAAAGAACGGTCTGTTCCATTTCCTTTTTCACAGCTTCGGCTTCCGGCTCTGCTGCAACCTCTGCCTTTGACTCTCCCAAATCCGGTTCTAATGTAAGTGTAGGTGCGTTATCTTCAAAACCTGTAAATTCGTTTCCCATAGCATCCTCCTTGTGTATAGGTCTGCCCATATTTATCAGCAGACTTCAGTTTGGCATTTTCGTTATTTTTATAACAGGCTCTAGCCCCGCTGCAAATCTTATCTTTTCATATACTTAACATTCCGCACACTGCTAGAGCCTGTTTTTTTCAGCCTCTTTTCTCATACGGGTAAGCTCATCCTCAGTCAGCCCTTCCTGTGCCAAAACTGTGTTCAGAACAGAAATATCACTGGATACATCCATAGCCGTGTCTTCAAATATGGAATCCAGAAGCTTCTCAAAAGCCACATTCAGCGTATCAATAGTCTCTTCGATTTCTTTCTTGGAAGAAGTAATATTCTCTCCCTGAACCGGCTGGCTGTCCATTTCTTCATATGCATTCAAAAGCTTCACAGTCATAGGAAGATAATAATCCATAAGGCGGTTCAAATCCGGAATAATCTCCGGATGAGCCTTGGCGCGTTCGAAAATCTTCGCTATGATCAGCTCCATACGGGAGATTTTTCTGGAAATCTCTTCTCCTGGAATGGCATCATTGCTGCGGTGGATTTTATCAAGAAAGTCATTTCCCTTATCCAGAACCTGCCGGACTTCCGGGGAAAGTCTGATTCTTTCCGCAGCATCCCGTTCTGCTTCCACACACGCCCGGGCATCTTCCTGTTCACGCTGGTTAAATTTCTGCCTTTCTTTTTCCTCTTCCTGCTGACGAAGCGCTGCCTCCTGGCGTGCACGCTCTTCGGCCTGCTGATGCTCTCTTTCTTCCAGCTGCGTCTGAGTGCTTACATATTGGTCGTAAGTCTCATTACTTGTGATCAGGCAGGTTTCCTGTTTATCAACATGTCCCTGAAGGAACCAGCCTTTGCTTATCATACGTTTGATATCTTTTTTTACAAATTTCACCGGCTTGCCGACTGCCTGTGCCAGCTGCTGGAAATTGCAGTAGGTGTGAGTGCCAAGAGCCTTGATATACTTGTTTCGGCGGCTTAAACTGGTAAGACTGCTGCAGCCCTGGCCGAGAAGGGTTCCACCACTGGCAGTAATTGCAGCCAAAACTCCCGCTCCAACCCAAAAGCCACCGCCCTTAAGTATTGCAACGCCTCCTACAATTAATGTTAAAATTCCAAATACTCCAGTAGTAATCCCACCAAACACTGTCTTCAGAATTCCCCCGACCTTGATTCCATTCGTCGGTAAATACAATGCCAGATCCGAATTCTGGTGATTGGTATCCTGCCTGCCTGTACCATTTCTCTGGAAGTTTCCATTACGCGAATCATTCCCTTTCGCACCGGCATATCCTTGATAACCAGTTCCATGATCCTCCCCGGTACTCCGGTTTTTCTTTCCATCCTTCTGAAAATCCCAGGACCGATTCTCTCTGTAATCATAAGAACTGCCGCTGCGGTAATTGGTATATTTCCCACTGCCCACAGTATTATTAAGCGCATCCCGAAGGGCATCACTCCCATTATCAATAGCCTTATTCAGCGCCTGATTAATACTCTGGCTCAGTTTCTGGTAATTTTTTTCATTTACTGCACTGTCAATGATGCTCTGGATCTTATCTCCAAGTTCATCAAATTCGTTATATCCCATCTTTTCCTCCGGATATTTTATTTCACAACGCTTGTTTTATCATTATACAAAAATCCCCCTCAAAAAACAAGACACCATAAAATATAAACACATTATACTTTTTGTAACCTTTTTCACAGGAAAATCACTTAAAAAATCTGCTTTTCCCATTGAATTTCACACGTAAAAGTTTTACAATAGTAAAAACATTGGGGATTCACAATAAGAATCTCCCCCAAGAAACCACGCTAGGAGGAAATTGTTATGGAAAAAAAGAACATTGACTGGGGCAACCTGGGCTTTGGTTATGTAAAAACAGACTACCGTTATGTATCCAATTATAAAGACGGCAAGTGGGATGAGGGAGGCCTTACCACAGATGATATGGTTACCATCAGTGAGTGTGCAGGTGTCCTTCAGTATGCACAGACTGTTTTTGAGGGTATGAAAGCATATACTACAGAAGACGGACATATCGTTACTTTCCGTCCTGACCTGAACGGTGAGCGTATGGAGCATTCCGCCGCAAGACTGGAAATGCCTGTATTCCCGAAAGACCGTTTTGTTGACGCAGTTGTTCAGACAATTAAAGCAAATGCAGCATATGTTCCGCCATATGGTTCTGGTGCTACTTTATATGTACGTCCGTACATGTTCGGAAGCGACGCTGTTATCGGTGTAAAACCTGCCAGCGAGTATCAGTTCCGTGTATTCACCACACCTGTCGGACCATACTTCAAAGGCGGCGCTAAGCCGATCACAATCCGTGTCAGCGACTTTGACCGTGCTGCACCAAATGGTACCGGTCATATCAAAGCTGGTCTTAACTACGCAATGAGCCTTCATGCGATCGTTGACGCTCATAAGAACGGATTCGATGAGAACATGTATCTTGATTCCAAAACTCGTACCAAGGTTGAGGAGACAGGCGGAGCAAACTTCTTATTCGTAACAAAAGACGGCAAGGTTGTTACTCCGAAGTCTGACAGTATCCTTCCATCCATCACACGTCGTTCTCTGATCTACGTTGCGAAAGAGTACCTTGGACTTGAGGCTGAGGAAAGAGAAGTATACTTCGACGAAGTGAAGGATTTCGCAGAGTGCGGTCTTTGCGGTACTGCTGCTGTTATCTCTCCTGTTGGAAAGATCGTGGACCACGGCAAAGAGATTTGCTTCCCAAGCGGCATGAACGAGATGGGACCGATCACCAAGAAGCTGTATGAGACCCTTACCGGAATCCAGATGGGACGCATCCAGGCTCCAGAGGGATGGCTGAAGGTTATTGAGTAATTTCTTAAGCTTCCCATTTTTCGTATTTTTTCAAACACGCTCTACACAGCACATAACAAAAATCAGTTCTGTCATGATGGCAGAACTGATTTTTTTGAAAAACACATTATATTTTCCCGCTTATTTATTTCTTTCATATCTCACAAACTTATATTCCAGATCAAAATATGTCTGCTCTTCACTCTCTGCTGCCACATGCCACTGTGGATCTTCATCCAGATTCGGAAAATAACTGTCTGCAATATAGGCAAAATCGATCTTGGTCACCTGAGCAGCATCGCAATAAGGAAGAAGCTGCTTATAGATAGTATCGCCGCCGATGCAGTATACATCTTCTGCCGGATACTTTTTCAGTTCTTCCATAAGCTCTTCAATAGAATGAACGATTATGGCATCTTTCACTTTGTAATTCTCATTTCTGGTAAGAACGATGTTTGTACGGTTTTTAAGAGGAAGCCCTCCTGGGAAACTCTCCAGGGTCTTTCTTCCCATAACACAAACCTTGCCAGTGGTCTCCTGACGAAACATTTTCATATCCGCCGGAATGCTTACAAGAAGCTTATTGTCTTTTCCAATTCCCCAGTTTTTGTCAGCAGCTACTATTATTTTCATTTCTTATAATCTCCTTTATACGAACTCCTAGAGCGTGTCTAAAAATCATTCCCGCAATCTGCACGCCCCACTTTGCGGGAGATTTTGCCCAAATTCGGTTGCCGTAGCCCGCTACAGCAGCCTCACCATATCTGAAACGCATGCGGCATTGGAACCCTTTCTCATTTACTCCATGTTTAAATGGCAATCGGAATATTTTTAATCTGAGGCCAGGTCTGATAATTCTCCACGATCAGATCATCCGTGGTAAAATCATAGAAATTCTTCACATTCGGATTCAGTTTCACAGTCGGTGCCGGATAAGGTGTCCTGGAAATCAGCTCCTTGATAACCGGAACATGTCTGTCATAAATATGACAATCCGCGATCACATGTACCAGCTCACCGGCTTCCATGTCACAGCATTGTGCGATCATCATAAGAAGAAGGGAGTACTGGCATACATTCCAGTTATTTGCAGCCAGGATATCCTGGGAGCGCTGGTTCAAAATGGCATTTAAAGTCAGCTTGTCCTTTCCAGGCTCCTTTGTTACATTGAAGGTCATAGAGTAAGCACATGGGTAAAGATTCATCTCATGAAGATCTTCATGCACATAAATATTGGTCATAATACGACGGCTGTATGGATTATTCTTCAGATCATAAAGAACACGGTCTACCTGATCCATCATGCCTTCTTTGTACTGATGCTTCACACCCAGCTGATAACCATACGCTTTTCCAATGGAGCCATTCTCGTCAGCCCAGCTATCCCAGATATGGCTGTGAAGGTCATGAATGTTGTTTGATTTCTTCTGCCAGATCCAGAGGATCTCATCCATAGCGCTCTTTAATGCGGTCTTGCGAAGGGTCAGCGCTGGAAATTCCTTTCTCAGATCATAACGGTTCACAACACCAAAACGTTTGATCGTATAAGCAGAAGTGCCATCCTCCCACACTGGCCGGACCTTCTCCCCTTCTGTACTGGTTCCGTTCTCAATTACGTCTTTACACATATCTATAAAAATATGATCAGCTAAACTCATACCTGTCTTTTTCCTCCTGGTCTCCATTGTGCGTTCTTTATAGCAACACGATACCTGGCTGCCAGAGTCTCTCCCCACCAAGTATCTCGCTGCTTTTCATACTTCAACAATTTTAGCATAGATTCCTGTAAATAACAAGTTCTTTGCCCTCCTGTCTCCCTTCTGCTTGCTCTGGTTTTATTGTTTTTTCAAAGCCTTGTCAAATCACCTTTTTCTTTACAATCTTATTTTCCCATGTTATAGTAAACCCCATGAAGAAAATTTTAATCCATTTACTGAAACCTCTTTCTTTTCTTCCTGCAATTCTGATGATGTATCTGATTTATTCATTTTCAGCCCAGACAGGGGAGGTGTCCGGAGCCCTAAGCTATGAAGTCAGCTACCAGATTGTGGAAACCAAGAATGAAGTTCTCAACGAAAACAAAACTTATGACGAGCTCGCCTATTCTGCCAGCTCCATCGAATTTTATGTGCGAAAAGCCGCTCACATGACAGAGTACTGTCTGCTTGCCATTGCCATTTCTTTCCCACTTTATGTTTACGGAGTAAGAGGTATCTGGCTGATCCTGCTGGCAGGCGCCATCTGCGTAGGCTTCGCAGGATTAGACGAGTACCACCAGTCTTTCGTGGCAGACCGCGGGCCTTCTGTACGAGATGTGAGCATCGACAGTATCGGGGTTACAGCGGGAATCCTGCTGGTGCAGGCATTCTGCTGGTCCACCCTACATAATCCAAGCGGGAAACGCAGGCGCAGGAAACGGCGCTAGAGCATGTATTTCAACAAAAAAACAGACTTCTGATTGATTATCACTCATTCAGAAGCCTGTTTATTTTTTTATATTTAGTATTGTATTCGTAATTTCGTGCTGTTATAATCATAAAACGCAAAAGTAACCGCCCGGTCTGCAAACTAGTACATCGTTCTCGAAATAACTACACCACTCATTTTTCATACATATATTAACACTATCTAATATATCAATTTCTTTTCAAAAAACATTACTCTCTATTCTTCATCCTCTGTCGCATCCCCTAATTGGCTAACCAGATTAGCGCGGTCAGCAATAGACATTTTCTTATTCAAGGATGAAGTACTTTCCATTTTAGATTCAACTGTCCTTGAAGTTTCTGTCTCAGAAGCCTGCGCTTCACTTTCTGCATTCGACTCCTTCTGAATCTTGCCAGCCTTTATGCTGCCGCGGATTCCATTGATCACGAAAGCCACGCCAAGCACAATAAAAATCACTCCCGCAACCATAAAGCCAGGACTGCTGCCCTCAGCACCATTTATTACATTCTGGCAAAGTGAAACACCAAGATAAGCCACATAAACCCCTGCCAGAATCATAACCAGGCAGGTTCTCATAGGCATAGCAGACTTCCCATTTCTGGCTTTCTGCTTCTCATTTACATCAGTCTCTTCCAGATTCTTATTTTCCATATTCATCCCCCTTATGAAATAGCAAACTGACTCTCATACAGATTCGCATAGAAGCCCTTCTTCGCCAGCAATTCCTCATGTCTGCCCTGCTCGATAATATTTCCGTCCTTCATGACCAGGATCAGATCTGCCTCCTGAATAGTGGAAAGACGATGTGCTACAATAAAGCTGGTTCTTCCTTCCATCAACTCTGCAAAAGCCTTCTGCACCTTCACCTCAGTACGGGTATCAATGGAAGAAGTGGCCTCGTCCAGAATCAGCATAGCCGGGTGCATCAGCATAACCCTTGCAATGCAAAGAAGCTGCTTCTGTCCCTGGGAAATATTTCCGCCTCCCTCTGAAATCACGGTATCATAGCCGTTTGGCATACGCTTGATAAAACTGTGGGCATGTGCATGCTTAGCTGCCTCCATAACCTCTTCCAAAGTCGCATCCGGCTTTCCATAGGCAATGTTCTCGCGGATGGTTCCTGCCTTCAGCCAGGTCTCCTGAAGCACCATACCAAAGTTTCGTCTCAGGCTGTCTCTTGTCAGCTCTCTTACCGGATAACCGCTTACCTTAATCTGTCCCTTATCTACATCATAGAATCTCATAAGAAGGTTGATCATTGTGGTCTTACCGCATCCGGTAGGTCCGACGATGGCGATCCTCTGTCCGGGTTTTACGTCAATGGAAATATCAGTAAGAAGCGGAACTTCTTTTCGGTAAGAAAAGGAAACATTCTCCACGCTTACACGACCGTCTGCTTTCTCCAGTTCTGCAGCACCAGGCGCATCTGGCTCCTGTGCCGGTGTGTCAATAAAGTCAAAGAGACGTTTTGCACATGCCAGCGCATTCTCCAGCTCTGTGATAACGCCGGAAATCTCATTAAACGGCTTGGTATACTGATTTGCATAGTTCAGGAAGCTGGTCAGCTGTCCCACAGTCATACCGCCCTTAATTACTGTAAATGCACCAAAAATTCCAACTGCTGTGTAAACAAGACCATTTACAAAGCGTGTGGATGGGTTTGTAATAGAGGAAAAGAAAATCGCTTTGATTCCGCAGACGCGAAGCTCTTCATTTACTTTTCCAAACCTTTCATTAGCTCTCTCCTCATAGGAAAAAGCCTGCACGATCTTCTGATTTCCAACAAGCTCTTCCACAATAGAAGTCATCTCCGCTCTCTTCTCGGACTGCTCCTGAAACATGCGGAAGGTTCTGCCTGCGATAAAGCTTGCCACGAACAGGGAAATCGGAGTGAGCAAAATAACGATCACTGTGATCTTCACACTGATGGAAAGCATAAATCCAATGGTTCCAAAGATGGTCAGCACACCGGTAAACAGCTGGGTAAAGCCCATAAGGAGACCATCTGAAAACTGACTGACATCAGAAACAATACGGCTTAAAATATCTCCTGGCTGATTGGCATCTATATAAGATACCGGCACCTCCTGAAGATGGGCAAACGCCTGGCTTCGCACATCCTGCACCACGCTGTAGGTAACCTGGTTGGTAAGAAGGTTCATCACCCACTGGGAAACTGCATTTCCCACAACGATCACAGCCAGAGCTCCAAGCACCTTCAAAAGTCCGGCTGTATTTACATTTCCCGGACCTACGATATTATCTACACCATTACCAATCAGAATGGGTGTATACAGGGTAAATCCAACGGTGACAAGCGCTGTCAGAAGCATAATGATAATTTTTGCTTTGTAAGGGCTGATAAATCTAAGTACCCTCTTCATAGTCTCTTTATTCCTTCCCATCAGCGGTTCACCTCCTGTTCGGAAAGCTGTGACAGGCAGATTTCTCTGTAGACCTCACAGGATTCCATAAGCTCTTTGTGTGTTCCCACACCAGCCAGCTCACCATCATCCAGGACCAGAATCTTGTCTGCCTGCTTGATGGAGGTTGCTCTCTGGGAAACGATAAACACAGTCATTCCCTTTGTCTGCTCATGAATGGCATGACGAAGAGCCGCATCTGTGGCAAAGTCAAGGGCAGAAGCACTGTCATCCATGATCAGGATCTCCGGATCTCCCACCAGTGCTCTTGCTATGGTAAGACGCTGGCGCTGTCCGCCGGAAAGATTGGCGCCGCCCTGACTTACCATGGTATTTAAGCCCTCCGGCTTACTTTTTACAAAACCACTTGCCTGCGCAATGGAAAGAGCCCGTTGGATTTCTTCTTCGGAAGCGTCCTCTTTGCCCCATTTCATATTGTCACGGATGGTTCCCTTAAACAGAACTGCCTGTTGTGGTACCATCCCCACCTTTTTACGAAGCTGTGAAAATGGATATTCTTTTACATTATTTCCATCAATTACCACATTACCAGAAGTTACGTCATAGAAACGTGGAATCAGATTGACCAGAGTGGATTTACCACATCCGGTACCACCGATGATACCGATGGTCTCACCTGGTTTTGCCGTAAAGGAAATATGGGAAAGCGCCGGCTCCTTGCTGCCTGCATAGGTAAAGCTCACATCTTCAAAGACAACTCTTGCAGCGCCTGCATTTTCTTTCTGAACACTATTGCCCTGATCCGTGAGAGACGGCTGTGTATCCAGCACCTCATTCAGACGCACACCGGAAGCCATAGCCTTTGTCACTGCCACGATCAGGTTTGCAAGAGCGATCAGTGCGATCAGGATCTGGTTCATATAGTTTACAAGGGCAACCACTTCCCCCTGTGTAAGAATACCCACAGACACTTCCTTGCTTCCATACCAGAGGATTCCGATAATGGCAAAGTTCATGATAACCGTAGTGGCAGGATTCAGAAGTGCGGAAATTTTTCCCGCTCTTACCTGCACCTTGGTGTAATCGTCGTTTACTTCTGAAAATTCTTTATATTCTTCCTGCTGTCTTCCAAAAGCCCTTACTACTCTGGCACCCACATGATTCTCTCTGGTAATCAGGGAAATCCTGTCCAGGAATGACTGAGCCTTTTTGTAAATTGGCACTGTTGTGCGCATAATTCCGTAAATTACAATGGAGATCACCGGAACCGCAATCAGGAAGATCAGGCCAATCTTCACATCAATGGTAAAGGACATGATCACTGCACCCACAACAATAAAAGGAGAACGAAGGAACAGACGAAGTACCATGTTCACACCAGTCTGTGCCTGATTCACGTCATTGGTGATCCTTGTCACAAGGGTAGGAGTTCCAAGCATATCCAGTTCTCTGTAGGAAAGCCTGCTGATATGGAAAAAAAGCTCCTTGCGAAGGGCAGTGCTGAATCCCATGGCTGCCTTTGCAGAAAAATACTGTGCAGTCAGAGAGCATGCAAGGCCAATCACTCCAAGCAGTACCATGATCACACACTGGTGCCAGATGTAGACATTGTCCTGATTCTTAATGCCGATATCCATGATTCTGGCAACAACCAGAGGCACGATCAGCTCAAAGGTGGCCTCCAGCATTTTGAACAAAGGAGCCAGAAAGCTTTCTTTCTCGTAGCCCTTCAAAAATCTAAGCAATCTCTTCATCTTACTTCTTATTCTCCTGGATTCGTCCGTATAATCTGGTCATGGCGTTAATTCTGTGAATGATCTCATCCGTAAGCTGACCTCTTGTAAGACGCCATTTCCAGTTGTCTCCCAAAGTAGAAGGCGTATTCATTCTCGCTTCATTTCCAAGACAGAGATAATCCTGCAAAGGTACTACGCACACTTCTGCTACTGAGGACTGTGCCGCCCGGATAAGCCCCCATACACATTCATCTGTGTCCTTATCCTCACAGGCTGTGTACTGGTTCACGTAGGCTCTGTTTGACTGGGTAAGGTTCCCAAGCCAGCCCTTCGTAGTCTCATTGTCGTGGGTTCCAGTGTATACAATGCAGTTTTTGTCATATCGGAAAGGAAGATATACGCTCTCGCCGCTTTCATCAAAGGCAAACTGAAGCACCTTCATACCCGGATATCCGGATTCTGCCAGAAGCTCCCTGACACTGTCTGTAAGGAATCCCAGATCCTCTGCGATCACATCCAGATCCTTAATTTTCTCCTCCAGGACCTTGAACAGTTCTATTCCAGGACCTTTTTCCCACTTTCCATTCTCAGCGGTCTCATCTCCATAGGGAACTGACCAGTACTCGTCAAAACCGCGGAAATGATCGATCCGGACCTTGTCGTACAGCTTCATACAGTGAGTCATACGAAGAATCCACCAGTTATAGCCTGTTTTTCTGTGATATTCCCAATTATAAAGCGGATTTCCCCACAGCTGACCGGTTGCAGAAAAAGCGTCTGGAGGACATCCTGCCACTGCTGCCGGTGTAGCCTCCTCATCAAACTGGAACAGATCCGGGTTCGCCCATGCATCTGCGCCATCAAAAGCCACATAGATAGGAAGATCACCTATGATCTTAATACCTCTGTCATTTGCATATTTCTTCAGCCGGTTCCACTGGCGGTAGAACCAGAACTGCTGAAAGGCATAGAAGCTGATATCTTCCTTCAGCTCCTCTCTTGCCTTAGCAAGTGCCTCCGGCTTACGTGTCTTTAAGTCCTCCGGCCACTGATTCCAGGAAATTCCCTCCAGGCTGTCCTTTATTGCCATATAAAGACAATAATCTGCAAGCCAGAAGCCCTGCTCTTTCTCAAAGGCTTCCATCTCCTCACGGATCAGCTGAAGCTCCTTTTCTTTCCCATCCATCTGGTAAAAACGTCTGTAAGCCTTCCGAAGAAGGGAAAATCTGGAAAGATAAACCTTCTCATAGTCCACATAGCTTTTGCTGCCGCCCCAGTCACATTCTGCACATTCTGCTGCTGTGAGAAGGTCTCTCTGGATCAATTCCTCCAGATCAATGAAATAAGGATTTCCTGCAAATGTGGAAAAAGACTGGTAAGGGGAATCCCCGTATCCGGTAGGTCCAAGTGGCAGGATCTGCCAGTATTTCTGACCCGCTTCTGCAAGCTGATCTACAAAAGCGTAAGCTTCTTTAGAAAAACATCCGATTCCATAGTTGGAAGGGATACTGGATATAGGCAATAAAATACCGCTGGCTCTCATCATATGTTCCTCCTGTCTGGTTCAATAACCATTATCTGTTTATTATACCGCTATCATGCATAATCGGTCAACAGAATAAAACAGCTTCGCAAATTTTATCCTGCTTTCGTTGCTGCTCAAAAAAACAGGCACCCGGAAAAATTCCGAATGCCTGTCATTTTCTTCTGCATCACATTTAAGTAATACCAAAAGACTTATATTCTTTTGACTTGATTATTTCTTACTTGTATAACCGAAGAAGAAGTATCCAAGTGGTGTGTAGTACATGCCGTCAATGTCTGGATTGAGCATATATGGCTGTGTATAGAAGTAGATTGGAGCAAGTACGCTGTCCTGTCCAATGAGGATATCCTCAGCTTCGTGGAATGCTTTCATACGCTCTTCCGGATCAGAAGTAGCTTTTGCTGCATCGATGGCTGCATCATAGTCTGGGTTGGAGTACTGAGCGTCGTTGTTGCCGCCGTCTGTGTACCACATATCCAGGAATGAGCAAGGATCGTTGTAGTCTGCGATCCAGCCGTTACGGGCGATCTGGAAGTTACCATCTTTTCTGTTCTGAAGGAATACGTTCCAATCCTGGTTGTTCAGGTTAACAGTTACACCAAGCTCTGTCTGCCACATGTTCTGAAGAGCCTCACCGATCTTCTTGTGGTTATCAGCTGTGTTGTACAGATACTCTACAGTCGGGAAGCCTTCGCCGTTCGGATAACCAGCGTCTGCAAGAAGCTGACGGGCCTCTTCGCAGTTAGCCTCATAATCCTCATCGGAAATGCTGTAGTAAGAACCGCCTACTGTACGGAAGTCATCACTACCAGCACCAGCTGCATCATTTACACCGTTCGGTACATATCCGTCAGCCGGAACCTCACCAGCCTGAGAAACGTTCTCTACGATGTAGTTACGGTCGATTACAAGTGAGAATGCTTTACGGATGTTAGGGTCAGAGAAAACTTCGTCCTCTGTGTTGAAGCATACATAGTAGGTTCCAAGATAGTCACCAATCTCAAGCTCGCCAGAAGCAAGGTAGGTCGGGATCTCGTCTACAGGAAGGTTCTCGATGAAATCAAGCTCTCCGTTGTTGTAACCTTTGAGCATTGCGTTGTTGTCATCAAGAAGTGTAAACTTGATAGTATCCGGTCCAAGATTCTCATAGTCATAGTAGTTCTCGTTTTTCTCCATGGAGATGTAAGCATTGTGAGACCACTCTGTCATTTTGTATGGTCCATTGCCAATGTATGTGCTTGGATCAAATGTCCAGTTGTCACTGCTCTCTACCATATCCTGACGAACCGGGAAGGTTGCCGGGAATGCCATGATTTCTTCGAAATACGGGCAGTCATAGGTAAGATCGATCTGAAGAGTCTGATCATCAACTGCTGTAATTCCAAGAGTGCTTGGATCCGCACTTCCGTCAGCAACTGCGTCATATCCTTTTACCATATCGATCATGTAGCAGTAATCTGCTGCTGTCTCAGGATTTGCTAGACGCTGCCATGCATAAACGAAGTCACCAGCTGTTACAGCCTGTCCATCAGACCATTTGATTCCGTCACGAAGTTTAACAGTGTAAGTAACTGTACCATCTTCGTTCTCGGCCTTTTCCCAGGACTCAGCCTGTCCAGGAGCTGTGACAGCATTTCCTTCACCATCATTTACCCATTTAGCCAGACCTTCGAACATATGGTTGCACATGATAGCTCCATCAACTGCAGAGTTCAGTGCAGGGTCAATTGTCTGTGGTTCAGATGCGATACAAAGGTTCAGGTTGAATCCTTCGTCAGATGCTGTATCCTCGGCGAATACAGGAGTTGCTGCCATGCTTAATACCATAGCTGCAGTCAGTGCCATAGACATAAATTTTCTTCTCATTACATTTCCTCCTTTATGCTTTTTTGCGCCGCATGAGAGATGAGAATCGACGCTTGTATTCATCAGCTCTTCCGTGAAGAAGAACGAAATACCTAAACTTCCTTTATTTGTCCAGCAAATGGCAGGCTGCCCAGTGACCCGGCTCATGCTCTCTGAACACAGGAGCTACCTGGCTACACTTTTCAGTGGCATATGGACATCTGGTGTGGAAACGGCATCCGCTTGGCGGATTCATAGGACTTGGCACGTCTCCTTCCAGAATAATACGCTTTCTTGTCCGGCTCAGCTTTGGATCCGGAACCGGAACTGCGGAAAGCAGGGTCTGTGTATATGGATGGATCGGATGTCTGTTCAGCTCATAGCTCTCTCCCAACTCAACAAGAGAGCCAAGATACATAACACCGATTCTATTGGAAATATGACGGACAACGGAAAGATCATGGGCAATGAACAGATAAGTCAGGCCCATCTGCTCCTGCATGTCCTCCAGCATGTTTACCACCTGTGACTGGATAGAAACATCCAATGCGGAAATCGGCTCGTCACAGACGATGAACTCCGGTTTTACTGCAAGGGCGCGGGCAATACCAACACGCTGCTGCTGACCGCCGGAAAACTCATGTGGATAACGGTTTGCATGCTCTGTATTTAATCCAACCTGTGCCAGCAGCTCTTTGATCATGTCAGCGCGGTCTTTCTTACTCGCTGCAAGCTTGTGGATATCAATGGCCTCTCCAATGATCTCACCAACTGTCATTCGAGGATCCAGGGAAGCGGACGGATCCTGGAAAATGATCTGCATTTTTCTTCTGTAGGGAAGCATTTTGGCAGCTTTGGCTTTTCCAAGAGGTTTGCCGTCTTTATCCAGAGGATTGTCGTAAATGGTTTCGCCATCATAAATAATCTTTCCTCCGGTTGGCTCATAAAGGCGAAGAATCGTTCTTCCCAGTGTGGTCTTTCCACATCCGGACTCTCCTACAAGACCGAGTGTTTCACCTTTTTTGATATAAAGGGAAACATCCTGTACAGCCTGTACCCCCGGACCTTTTATGCCGTTTACCGGAAAATACTTTCGTAAATTCTCAATTTCAAGAAGCTTCTTTTCTTCTGCCATTTATTTCTCCTCCTTGTTCATAAGCTCCTGAACCCGAAGCCAGCAGGCGGAACGATGTTTCTCGCCCACTTCCACGTAAGGAGGCATTTTCTTCAGACAGATCTTCATGCAATGCTCACAACGTGGAGCAAACGGACATCCTTCCGGCGGATTCAGCATATCAACCGGGGTTCCCTCGATTGGGATCAGTCTTTCATAGCTCTCGGCATCAACACGGGGCATGGAACGAAGAAGACCCTTTGTATATGGATGTGCAGGCTCGTAGAAAATGTCATCTACAGGTCCCTGCTCCACAATTTTACCTGCATACATAACGGATACCTTGTCACAGATATCTGCCACAACACCAAGGTTGTGTGTGATGAAAATGATTCCCATTCCGGTCTTTTTCTGAAGATCCTTCATCAAGTCAAGGATCTGTGCCTGAATGGTAACATCAAGGGCTGTGGTCGGCTCATCTGCGATCAGAAGCTGCGGATGGCAGATCAGTCCCATAGCGATCATGACACGCTGACGCATACCGCCGGAAAACTCGTGTGGATACTGCTTCATACGCTTCTCCACATTATTGATTCCAACCAGTTCCATCATTTCCATGGCACGTTTCTGGGCTTCTTCTTTGCTGATTTTCTTATCATGGGCACGAAGAGCTTCCACAAGCTGATTTCCGATGGTGTAAACCGGATTCAGACAGGTCATGGGATTCTGGAAAATCATAGCTACTTTGTTTCCGCGGAACGCAGTCATCTCTTCCTTGGAAAAAGAAAGGACATCTTTTCCCTCGAAGGTAATGGAGCCTCCGATAACTTTACCTGGGGACTGAAGAAGCCCCATAATAGAATATGCCTCCTGGCTCTTTCCAGAACCAGATTCTCCAACAACTCCCATAACTTCGCCATAATCAAGGTCATAGGAGATACCGCCAACGGCTTTTACCTCGCCGGCCGGGGTAAAGAAGGAGACTTTCAGGTCTTTTACTTCCAGCAATTTATTTTTCTGTTCAGACATTGTTCTCCTCCTCTCTTATTTCTTCAGCTTCGGATCAAGAGCATCGCGAAGTCCATCGCCAAACAGGTTGAATGCAAGGATCATAATGCTCAGGATCACGGAAGGTACGATCAGTCTGTAAGTATAAGTGTACATACCGCTAAGTGCGTCTGTTGCCATGGATCCAAGGCTTGGAAGAGGTGCAGAAACACCAACTCCAAGGTAGGATAAGAAGGATTCCAGGAAAATTGCAGACGGTATCTGCAGGCAGGTAGTAACAACGATCTGTCCGATACAGTTTGGAAGCAGATGACGGCGGATGATTCTGCCGCCAGATGCACCAAGTGCTCTTGCTGCGGTTACATATTCCTGCTGTTTCAGCTGAAGTACCTGGCCACGGATAATACGACTCATGGTAACCCAGTATAACAGACCAAATGCAATAAACATGGAGATCAGGTTCGGTCCAAGTACATTGACAAAGGATTTCATAGGACTGGTTCCTGATGAATTCACATAGTCAGTAAGGATTGGTTTCAGTGCAGTTGCGATCAAAAGGACAACCAGCATCTCCGGAACTGCATAAATAAGTTCAACAATACGCTGCATCACTGCGTCCACCTTGCCGCCACAGTAACCGGAAATAGCACCATAAAGGGCGCCGATCACCAGTACCAGGATAGCTGCGAATACGCCGACAGACATGGAAACACGGGCACCATACATAACACGGACCAGAATATCACGGCCATACATGTCAGTACCAAATACATGAGGGAATACTTTTTCCCCATTTGCCTTGCGCTCAAGCTCTGCCTGGGAATAACCGAAAATATGCTTCTTGATTCCAAGCTCCTTGCGGATGGAATCCTCATCTACGCTCTGCTCCTCAGAAGAATCTTCTGAAGGTTTTGCAGCGACTTTTGCTTTTGCACGGATAACTGCTTCATCTTTCTTTGTAAATTTCTCGCCCTTTTTCTCAGCTTCTGCTTTCGCCTGGGCGATCATTTCATCTACATCCACTACATCGGACTGGGTTCTGGAAGCGATCTCGTCGTTCACACGCTGGGTGTCCTCCAGTGTGTAATGATAGGGATAAAGGTTCTCAGCACCTTTGTTAAACTCGTCATAACCATATGGGATCAGAAGCGGGCCCACAAAGGCAAATAAAAACAGGAATACGATCACACCAAGTGCAACCATAGCCACCACATTTTTCTTTAATCTTCTCCAGGCATCTTTCCAGTAGGAAACACTCTGGCGGTCCTGAATAAAATCATCCTTCTCCTGTCTGGACGCAGATGCAAAATCATCCGGACTTAAATCCTGAAGGAGGTTCTCAATATCCGGCTGAAGACTCACCGGACATTTCTTAATCTTCTTATCTTCTGCCACGATCATTCTCCTCCTTTCGCAAGGCTGATTCTCGGGTCAGCAACCTTATAAAGGAGGTCTACAACCAGGTTCATCAGAATAATAAATGCTGCCAGGAAAATGGTAGTTCCCATAATAACCGGATAATCACGGTTCTGGATGGACTGTACGAAGTAACGTCCAAGTCCTGGAATTGAGAATACGCTCTCTACAACAAAACCACCACAAAGAGTAAAGGCCACCTGCGGTCCTAAGTATGTAATAACCGGAATCAGTGCATTTCTAAGAGCATGCTTGAAAATAATCTTTTTGTTCTTCAGACCTTTGGCGCGGGCTGTCTTAATGTACTCCTGGCTTAAGGAATCCAGCATGGCAGAACGTGTCTGACGTGCTGTATAGCACATTGGGTAAAAGCCCAGGGCAAAGCATGGCAGTACATAGGCGCGCCATCCCTGCGACGGATCAAAAATAGACGGAAACAGATTCAGTGCATTGTTTCCAGTCAGGGTTACCAGAAGAACAGATGCCACAACGAAGCTTGGCATGGAGATTCCAAGTGTACAGATCACACGAAGAATGCTGTCTGTCAGCTTGCCTCTCTTAAATGCGGCAAGACAGCCAAGAGGTACACCCACCAGAATCGCCCATGCAAGTGCAAGTGCACCTACCTTGGCAGATACCGGGAACATATCCACGATAATGTCAAGAACTGCACGGTTCTTCTGCATCTTAAGTGATACACCGAAGTCACCGTGAAGAATATTTTTCAGATACATAAACAACTGTACATAGACCGGCTTATCCAGTCCATATTTGGCATTCAGCGCAGCCAGTGTGGTCTCAGAAGGTGTTTTTTCACTGAGCCATGGGCTTCCAGGTACAGCATTCATCAGCAGGAAGGTAAGACAGGCTACCAGAAAGATAGTCAGAATCGCCATTCCAAGTCTTTTTGCAAAATACTTTCCCATTTTTCCTCCTTATTTTTTCCGGTCGAAAACATTTATTTCGGTTTCCTTTATGAGCGATGCCGTCAAAAACGCCACACCCATATCAGACTGATTTCTGACCAGAGTTCATTTTTATAATATATGAAAAAAATTATAGCATTTCAATTCGCTTTATTCAAGTAACATTTTAAACTTTAGAACGGTGACAATGCATTTTTTTAAGCTTGTACTATTTTTCAGTGCTATTATGGTATATTTTTTGTGTATTTTATACAAAGACATTTGTTTGTTTCACAAGCGCAGATTGTTTATCATAACTCTACAGCATGTTTAAAAAAAACTTTTGAGCCTGTTTTAAAAATCATTCCTGTAATCTGTACAGGACCAATCTATTTTCCAATTCAAAAAAGAAGGATACCAGCTTGGCATCCTTCTCTCTCAATTCTTACCAGTTCCCCTTTTGCTTCATCCGGCTCCGTATCTTTGCCGCAGCTCATAAGAAAAGCCACACCCAGAAGAACCAGCAGCAGAATCCAGCCTTTTTTTCTCATATAGTTCTCCATTTCACACTGTATTTCTGTGAGTATGTGCAAAATAGAGCATATTATGCATAATGGACGTGTTTTCTCAAAAACCCTTTTTCTTTATATAGAAGGCAATGTCATGATAAACCCGCTTCCGGTCTGTCTCATTCAGAATTTCGTGGCGCATTCCCGGATACAGCTTGCCTTTCACGTCTACATAACCGGCGCGCCGCATATCCTGCACTGCTTTTGCAAAATGACGCACGTTGATCATACAGGGATCATCAGAACCACTGACAAAAAGCACGGGCATTTTCGGTCTGGTGCAGTGCCAGTGCTTTACGTCGTAAGCACGCTTCATCAGCTCAAAAAGTGCCAGATAGCCATCATCTGTAAACGTAAAGCCACAAAGTTCAGAATCGGAGTATTCCTGAGCTGCTGCCTTATTGGCACAGATCCAGGAAGTACAGTTTTTGTCCTTGCGGAAGCGCATCACATTTCCGGCAAAGGAAAGGGTTTCGATAACTTTACTCTTGTGAGCTGGTCCAAACACAGCACTTTCCATATGGGCAATTGCTTCTCCAAGAGATCTTGCCCCATTCTTGCTTGGAGAACCACAAACGATCAGCATGTCCATGCAGTCATCATGATCTCTTGCAAAAGCGCGCACGGCCAGCGAACCCATACTATGCCCGAATAAGATCAATGGCAGATCCGGAAGCTGCTGGTGCATTTCCCGGTTCACCACCTCAATATCCTTGAGGATCGCATCCGCGCCGCCGCCATACATATATCCCAGGTCATCCAGCGCCCGCACACTTTTCCCATGGCCACGGTGATCGTGGATCACGCATACATAGCCTTTTTTAGCCATGTATTCCATAAAGGGAAGATAGCGCTCCTTGTATTCGCTCATCCCATGAACAAGCTGCAGGATTCCTTTGTACGGTGTCTCATCCGGAACCACTGCCAGAACGGAAATATCAAGTCCATCCGCCTCTGATTCTATATAAGCTTCATACTTTGCACCCATAGTTTTTCCGCCTTTCTTCTTTTTTTATTATCTTAACATAAATACCCGGTATCCGTAAAGTTACTGGTTACTGTTCGCGACCTGACTAGTAACGTTCCGCGAGGTGTTTTTTGTGAACAAAGTTCACAGAAAACCCGAGAATT
>OLNR01000382.1_pt1 | contig 39241 bp, 32 predicted proteins | sample 1672231 | NCBI WGS metagenome assembly OLNR01 (sample SAMEA3136662, study PRJEB25190) | human gut metagenome
GCGCGAGCTCGGCGCGGACGCGGCGGTAGCCGTAGGCGCCCCCGGACGCCTCGAAGGCGGCCCGGACCAGGGGCCGCAGGGCGGCGTACGGGTCGGGCGCGGAGGCCGCCGCCAGGCGGTCGTAGAACGTGCTGCGCGGCAGGGACAGCGCCGCCAGCGCCGCCCGCAGCCCGAAGCGCCCCCTGAGCCGGTCAGCCAGCGCCGCCCTCTCCGCCGCCGTCAGGGCGGACAGGTCGGCGCCTGGGTCTTTTTTTAGTATGTCGATCGTCCCCTCGAGGACGGCGTTGCGCAGCTCCAGCTCCTCGCAGCGGGCCCTGAGCTCCTCGAGCTCCGAGGGCGCCTCGCGGGGCTCCGGCGCGCGGGCGGCGATGTCCGAGTCGGTCATGAGGGAGAGCGCCCCTTCCTCGCGGAGCCGCCGGCGCCAGCCGGAGACGGCAGCGGCGGTGACGCCGGCCTCGGCGGCGAGGTCGGCGGCCCGCTCCCCGGCCTCCAGCCGCGCGACGAGCTCCATCTTCCTGTCGAAGGGCAAGTATACGGCCTTCTTGCGGGGCGGCGGGGCGACGCCCGCCGCCTTCGCCCAATTTACAACGGCCGTGCGGCTGCAGCCGGCCAGCTCGGCCGCCTCGGTCAGGCTGAACCCCGCCGCGACGGCCTCCACGGCGAGCTCCCTGGTCTCCAACGGGTACATGCGGACTCCAATCCGGACACCGGAGTGTCCAACTTTTTGTCCGCACCCCCCAGACGCTGATAAACGCCGATTTGCCTACGTTTTCAGGATCTTTGACGCTGCAATACGTCGGTTTGCCTACGGGGTCGGGCGGTGCCGACCATTCGAGAAGACGTTGGTCGATAAACACGAAAAGATCCGCACTAACCAATCGCCTCCTTCTTTTCCATCGCTTTCTTGGCTTGGCAACGTCTCGAAATGCTCCAGCATCGGTCTTCCTCAGGGGATGGCGGAGAATGGTATGCGAGCATCGTTCTATTTGCTATATCGGTAGACGGATTGATAAATAGGCTCATTGCTCATCAATGATGATCCCGTAGAGTTCTCGATTGTTCGACCGTCGCGCGGCTCTGCCTGATATCTTACGCGGCATGGATTTGACTTTCAGTCACATAACTGCCCTTGTGCTTTTGAGGATATGGTCGTGCAACCATCCTTTGACATTGCGCGCCTTCCACGATCTCCGTCCTCGCGATGCCGGGCACCTTCCTTTCCGCCATCTGCGTGAACCCAGGCCTATTGTCGGGTCGGCCGATACCGAAGCAGCCGTCAGGATGGCCATCGAAAACGTGAAGAAGCCGAGCATGCGCCACACGCTCGATAAGCTTTGGGACGAGGCCTCGGAAAAGAATCCGCTCCATGTTCTTGTGGGGCCTAAGCGCGGACGGCATTCAACTCAGCGCATACTGTTTCACCAAATATCCGCGCCCCTGCCGAGCCACGCGCTCCTGGAAATCGCTCCTGGCATAGCCGTTTGCTCTCCAGAAATGGTGTTCGTCCAGATGGCTGAGGCCCTTTCTGTCGCTGAACTCATCGCGCTCGGGTACGAGCTTTGCGGCTGCTACCCGTTGGATACTGAAAGATCCGAGGCTCTCGTGCGGGCGCCCCTCACAACACCCGCCCGCCTCAGCGCCTTCGTCGATCGCGCCGATCGCGTAAGAGGCGTTCGCAAGGCGCGGATCGCCGTCCGATATGTTCGCGCGAAATCGGCCTCACCTAAGGAAACGGAGATGGATGCGCTGCTCCTCACGCCGCAGAAGTGGGGAGGAATGGGCTTTCCGGAGGCTCTCGTCAACGAGCCGGTCTCCCTCTCTTCGCAAGCGGCTCGAATCCTCCGTGGCAATCGGGTGGTTTGCGATCTGCTCTGGCCGCAGTACTCTTTGGCAGCCGAGTACGATGGGCGTGAGGCTCACCTTTCGAGACACCAGCAAACAAGGGATTCCCGGAGGCGAGATGCATTGCTGGCCAATGGCACCGATGTTGTAACCATTACTTCGCCGCAAATAGACGGCGTCTCCGATTTCCTGGAAGTTGCTGATGCGATCTCGCGAAAAATGAAGCGACGGCCTCTCAAGCGTACGGAGACCTTTTGGGAGCGGCATCTGCAACTACGTCATGGCATAAGATCTTACCATTGCAATTACTTGTCGCGGCCATCCCGAAGAGACGATGCAATGCCTGATGGCCCCGCTCCTCGATAGGCTTTTGGCTCAGGGGCTAATTGACCACGACCACCCAAGCAGTTGTCGGTTGGTCCTGGAAGAGTCGAACAATGCTTGGCGACAGGTGGGTGGCCGGAGATTATTGAGCCGTCTCGACGGGTGTTCAAGCGTAGGTTTGGCTGAACTTACTTTTCGGGGGGTCGGATTGGCCGTTTCTGTATTCGAATCGGCGTTTATCAGCGTCACCACCAGTGTTTTGACGCTGCTAACCGCTGATTTCAATCATTTTCCGGCTCTCGGACGCTGATAAACGCCGATTTGCCTACAGGATTGGCTGGTTGAACCGTTCTGCGAGCTTGCGTGCCTGTAGCTACGGATTTCAGTGCGCAATCGATCGCTTCCTGCACGAACGGTCTGCATTTCTGCTACGATAGAAGCATCGTAATTTTGCGCGTGCGCACAAGAAAAGGGGAGCGCTATGGAGACTGCAGAGAAGTTGGCGCCGCTCGGGTTCGGATTCATGAGGCTGCCGTTGACCAATCCGGATGATCCGACGTCCATCGACATCGACAAGTGCTGCGAGCTGGTTGACATCTTCATGGAAGGTGGCTTCACCTACTTTGACTCCGCCCGTGGCTACCATGGCTGCAAGTCTGAGTGGGCGCTCAAGAAGGCGCTGGTGGAGCGCTATCCGCGTGAGTCGTTTACCATCGCCACGAAGCTGCCGGCTTGGCTTGCCAAGAACGCCGAGGAGGCTCGGGCCATGTTCGACATCTCCCTTCAGGAGTGCGGCGTCGATTACTTCGACTACTATCTGCTGCACAACCTGGGGGAGAGCCTCACGCCCGGTTTCGAGGAGTACGGTCTGTGGGAGTTCTGCGCCCAGAAGAAGGCCGAGGGCAAAATTAAGAAGTTCGGCTTCTCCATTCACGACAACGCCGAGGAACTGGAGAAGGTGCTCGATGCGCACCCCGAGGTTGATTTCGTGCAGCTGCAGATCAACTACGTCGACTGGGAGAGCGACATCATCCAGTCGCGTAAGTGCTACGAGGTGTGCCAGGAGCGCGGGCTTCCCGTGGTCATCATGGAGCCGGTGAAGGGCGGCACGCTGGTGAAGCTGCCCGAGGCCGTGGCTGATGTGCTGCGTGAGACCGAGCCCGGCGCGTCCATTGCCTCGTGGGCTTTGCGCTTTGCCGGGTCGCTGCCGAACGTGATCGCGGTGCTCTCGGGCATGAACACGCCGGAGATGGTGGCCGAAAACGTCGCCATTATGCGCGATGGCGTGCCGTTGACGGAAGGGGAGCACGCGGTCATCGAGCGCGCTCGCGAAACGCTGGCCGCCCTGCCCGGCGTGCCCTGCACCGACTGCCGCTACTGCATGAAGGGCTGCCCCGAGGGCGTGCACATCAACACCATCATGCAGTCGCTCAACATCTACGACCAGATGGGCGACGCCTACCGCGCCCAGGAGAACTACAACTGGAACACCGGCGCCGGCAAGGCGAGCGTCTGCATCCAGTGCGGCGCCTGTGAGAGCGTCTGCCCCCAGCATATTGAGATCGTGAGCCAGCTTGAGCGCGCAGTGAAGCTGTTCGAGTAGTTCTAGTTGAGGAGAGCGACTGAGCGCGCCCCGCATCCTCGCCCCCAGCGCCTAGCGCTCTCCGTTTCTCGGAAACATGGGGCGTTCAGGTTAATTTCACGTTATAATCACACAGTTTCAACGGGCGGCTGCACCGTGCGCGATGCAGCCGCCCGTTCCTTCAAGCTAGGCGAGGGCGCGCAGGCGCCTTGGAAATGGGAAAGGAAAGCTATGGCAGGAGAGATGAAGAAGCAGCGCGCTTCCTGGTCGGGGAAGTGGGCGTTTATTTTGGCCGCGGCCGCCTCGGCGGTGGGCCTGGGGAACATGTGGCGCTTCCCCTATTTGGCGGCGAAGTACGGCGGGGGCACCTTCCTGCTCACCTATGTGGTGCTGGTGTTCACGTTCGGCGTTTCGCTTTTGCTGCTGGAGACGGCGCTCGGCCGCAAGACGGGGCAGTCCGCTATCGGTGCCTTCAAGGCCTTCGGTAAGAAGTACGCCTTCATCGGCATTTTGGCCTCGGCGGTGCCCTTCATCATCACGCCCTACTACTGTATCATCGGCGGCTGGGTGACGAAGTACACGGCGGCCTACCTGGTGAACGGACCGGAGGCCTTGGCCGACGGCGGCGACTTCTTCACCGGCTTCATCACCTCCAACGCCGAGAGCTACATCTGGATGCTCGTGTTCATGGCCATCGTGTTCGTCATCGTGGGCCTGGGCGTGAAGGGCGGTATCGAGAAGGCGAACCTGTTCATGATGCCGGCGCTCATCATCATGGCCGTCGCCATCGCCATTTACACGCTCACCATGCCGGGTGCTGTGGAGGGCGCGCTGTACTACCTCACGCCGGACTTCAGCAAGTTCTCGCCGGAGCTCGTGATCGGCGCGTTGGGGCAGATGTTCTACAGCCTGTCGCTGGCCATGGGCATCATGATCACCTACGGCTCCTATATGCGCAAGCAGGACAGCCTCACCTCCTCGGTCGTGCGCATCGGCGGCTTCGATCTGGGCGTGTCCTTCATCGCCGGCCTGCTCATCGTGTCCGCGGCCTTCGTGGCCATGGGCTCCGGCGACGCGGTGGCCGCCAAGGCGGGCCCCTCGCTCATGTTCGTGACGCTGCCGACGGTGTTCGTCGACATGGGCGGCATGGCCACCTTCATCGGCTTCTTGTTCTTCCTGCTGGTGCTGTTCGCCGCGCTGACGAGCGCCATCTCGCTCGTGGAGACGCTCGTCTCCATCGTGCACGACGGCCTTCAGTGCACGCGCGCCAAGGCCCTCGGCATCGTTATCGCCTTCGTGGTCATCGCCGGCGCCATCATCAACGCGGGCTACAACGGGCTGTCGTTCATCGAGCCGCTCGGGGCCGGTTCCTCGATCCTCGATTTCGCGGACTTCATCTCCAACTCGGTGCTCATGCCCATCGTGGCGCTGCTCACCTGCGTGTTCGTGGGCTGGATCGTGAAGCCCAAGACCATCATCGACGAGGTGCGCATCTCCTCGAAGTTCTCGGCCGCCGGTGCTTGGACGATCATGATCAAGTACATCGCCCCGGTGTTGGTGATTATCATTCTGGTCGCCTACGTCGCGGCTCAGTTCGGCTTCTTTTCCATGTGAGTTAGAAAGCTTCGGCTTTCTAACTCACCTCGACGCTGCGGGTCCGACAGGCACCTGCACTTGACCCTTGTTTTGGGCGCGGCGTTGGCGAAAGCCAACTTGGCCCAAAGGCGGGCCGATTGCAGGCACCTGTCGGGCCCTCGCTGTCTTCCTTGGGCGAACCTGTGAATTGCAAAATAAAGTTCTATAATGGTTTAGCTTTGAAACGCTCTTTCTAGTAAGGAATTTGAATGGCTCTCTCAATCGGTATCGTGGGGCTTCCGAATGTCGGCAAGTCCACGCTGTTCACGGCGATGACCAACAAGGGCGGTCTGGCCGCCAACTACCCGTTCGCCACCATCGAGCCCAACGTGGGCATCGTGCCGGTGCCCGACGACCGCCTGCAGGCGCTGGCCGAAATCGACCATCCGGCGAAGATCGTGCCCGCCACGGTGGAGTTCGTGGACATCGCCGGTTTGGTGGCCGGAGCGAGCCAGGGGGAGGGCCTGGGCAACCAGTTCCTCGCGAACATCCGCGAGACCGATGCCATCGCCGAGGTGGTGCGCTTCTTCGGCGATCCGGACGTGACTCACGTGGCCGGCAAGGTGGATCCGCGGTCGGACGTGGACACTATCAAGACCGAGCTCATCTTGGCCGATATCGCCACGGTTGAGAAGGCCATCCCGCGTCTGGAAAAGGAGGCCAAGCGCGATAAGTCTGGCGCGGCGAAGCTGGAGGCGGCACGCAAGGTGCTCGCCGGCCTGAACGAGGGCCATCGCGCCCGCACGCTGGGGCTGACCGAGGACGAGGTCGCGGCCATCTACGAGCTGCACCTGCTCACCATGAAGCCGATGCTCTACATCGCGAACGTGGACGAGGACGCCGTGGACGCCGAGCTGCCCGAGATCGACGGCTGCACCCCGGTGCCGATTTCGGCGAAGGTGGAGGCCGACATCGCCGAGCTGGCCGAGATGGATCCGGACGAGGCCAAGGAGTACATGGAAGCGCTGGGGCTCACCGACAGCGGCCTGGCGCGCCTCATCCGCGAGGCCTATCACCTGCTCGGCCTGCAGAGCTACTTCACGAGCGGCGAGACCGAGACTCGCGCCTGGACCATCCCGGTGGGCGCGAAGGCCCCCCAGGCCGCCGGCGTCATCCACAGCGATTTCGAGCGCGGCTTCATCAAGGCCGAGACGGCCTCCTTCGAGGACTACGTGGCCTTGGGCGGCGAGAAGGGCTGCCGCGACGCGGGCAAGCTCCGCCAGGAAGGCAAGGACTACGTCGTCCAAGACGGCGACGTCATGCATTTCAAGTTCAACGTGTAGGTCGGGAGAACCTCGCTGACTTCCTTGGGCGAACAGGTGACGTAGAGGAGATTAATGGCTGATTTGCTTGAAGAATACTGTCGCCAGCGCCGCTTGAAGCTTGAGGGAAACATCTACCACAAGACTCAGGTGGAGTTGGCTTACAACTCGAACCATATCGAAGGATCACGCCTGACCGAGGAGCAGACCCGGCAGATATTCGAGATGCGGACCGTCGATGGTCACGCCCGCCTTGCGGATATCCAGGACGCAACGAACCACTTCCGTCTGTTCGATGTCATGCTGGACACGGCGCAGGAACCGCTTTCCCCGGAATTGCTCCTGTCCTTTCACGAGGTGCTGAAGCAGGGCACCGAGCAAGCGGCCTCCGATCCCATTTTTGCCCCTGGCGTCTTCAAGGCGCTGCCCAATGAGGTGGGCGGCCTTGTGACGACGCTTCCTGAGGAGGTTCCCGGACAGGTGGCGTCGCTCATCGGGCGCTACGAAGGCGGCCCGCGCGCCTTTGAGGATATAGCGGATTTCCATTACCGTTTCGAACGCATTCATCCGTTCCAGGACGGCAACGGCCGCATCGGTCGCATGGTGCTGTTCAAGGAATGCCTCCGCAATGGTGTGTTGCCGTTCATCGTTTCCGACGATAGGAAGCATTTTTACTATCGCGGCCTAGCGAACTACGAAGACGAGCCCGGTTGGCTGCTTGACACCTGCCGCGCCTTCCAAGACGACTTCGCCGCCCGCTTCCTGCCCTTGGTGCCGCATCTGGTCTAGCGAGGTTTCTGCTGAGTCGAACTGTTTTGCGACTTGCGCTTGCTGCTGGAGCGCTGCTGCTCCAGGTTGCCCTGGTGACAAAAAGAACCCCTCCGATGCACAAAAATCGACTTATATAGCATCTCGGGGATGCGGGCATACGGATTTCGGGACTTATATAGCCAAAAATCGCCCCTCTGGTTCCCTCTGGATCTTTCGGTTGGCTATATAAGTCCGATTTTGTGCATTCGAAGGCCGTTCCGTGTCACCAGGTTGGCCAATGCGCGGAGATCGCGCTATGGTGTGGGGATATCAACGACAGTTCGGGGGCGGGAAGGTGCGATGACCAAGACGCGCGAGAATACGATGGCCGATGGTCGCGAGAATGCGATGGCGGAAGAGAAGAAGGGCAACGTGGAAGCGGAGATGCGCGATTCCATCTGGAGCGTGCCTTTCGTCGTTCTTATGGCGGTGAACTTCTTCCAGTCGATGGCGGCGTTCATGGCCAATGCCACGCTGCCGGTGTTCGCGGACTCGCTGGGGGCGACGGCTTCCATGGTGGGCGTCGTCGTGAGCTCGTTCACGTTGTCGGCGCTGCTCGTGCGCCCCTTCGCCGGCCCTGCCTTCGACAGCTTCTCGCGCAAGCGGCTCCTGCTTATCGCCCAGGGCATCATCTGCCTTTCGTTTTTCGCCTACGGGTTCGTCGATTCGCTGGGCGTGCTCATCGCCATCCGGCTCTTCCACGGCGTGGGCATCGGGTGCAGCGGGCCTTTGGCGATGTCGCTCGTGTCCGAGTACCTGCCGGTGACGAAGTTCGCCAGCGGCATCAGCATTTACGCGCTGGCGCAGTCCTTCGCCCAGGTCATCGGGCCGGCGACGGGGCTCTATCTGGTGGATGCCGTGGGATTTACGGCAGCGTACTTCCTGGCTGCGGCGCTTCTGGTGGTGGCCATGGCCGGCATCTTCGCCATCCGCGAGCCTTATCGCGAGCGCCTGCCCTACCAGCTGAAACTCTCCCGCATGTTCGCGCGCGAGGCCGTGGGCAAGGCGGCCGCCCTCATGCTCATCGCCGTGTCGTTCTCGTGCATGGGATCCTATGTGGTGCTCTACGGCTACGGGCGCGGCGTGGCGGATATGGGGCTGTTCTTCGTGGTGTACGCGCTGTGCCTGGTGGTGACGCGCCCGGCTTTGGGCGGCCTTGCCGATAGGGTGGGAACGCCCCGGGTGCTCGCTTTCGGGACGGTCTGCTTTGCGGTTTCCTATGTGGCGCTCTTCTACGCGCAGGACTTGCCTGGCTTCTTGCTCGCCGCCGTCATAGGCTCGGCGGGGTTCGGCTGCTGCGCGCCGCTTCTGCAGTCCATGGGACTCGCCTCGGTGGACATCGATCGGCGCGGGGCGGCCAGCAACACCATGTTCACGGGCCTCGATTTGGGAATGCTTGTGGGCCCGGTGGCCGGGGGCGCGGTGGCCGAGGCTCTGGCGCCCGCGGCCGGCGGCATCACGGGCGGCTACGGGCTCATGTGGCTTGTCATGATCGTGCCGGCCTTGGGCACGCTGGCCATCGCCCTGGGATGGAGCCTGCGGGGGAGAGCCCAGCGACGCTAAAAGGTGCGCGAGACGCGCAATTGCATTATTATGGCGAGCGGATCATTTGAATGGAAGGAGCGCGGTATGGCGGGTTTCAATGACAGGCGTCCGAATCGGGACGAGCAGCGGGAGGAGCGGCGGCGCGAGGCGGCGCGGCACACGGGCCTCATGAAGGCCGCCTTCGGGCGTGAGACCGACGAGGCCATTGAGAACGCGCGCATCTATGAGGAAGGGGAGGGGCGCTCGCTTCTGTGGGGCGCCGAGGCCGCTGCGGCCGCCGAGGCGGCGAAGCGCGCAGCGGAGATGGCCGAGGCGGATGCCGAGGGGGCGCAAGCGGGCAATGAGGAGGCCCGCGAGGCCGCCGAGATTGCCGAGGGAGCCGCCGAGGAAGCAGCTGAATCCGACGCAGTTGCACCGACCGTCACGGAGACGACGGTCAAGGTCGTGACCTCCTTCGCTCCCGAGGCGCTCTACCGCGATGCCACGGGCAAGACGATGATCGTGGATCCCGGCGCCTTCACCCGCCCCGGCGGCGCCTACGAGGACGGCGCTTTCGGCCCGGAGCAGATCCTGTGCTCCGAGAGCAACCTGTACCCGATCCTTGTAGCCCACAAGCGCGACTTCTACGACAAGAACCGCGACTATCGTCGCGGCTCGCTGTTCACCGACCGTGCGCTGTACGTGCCCGAGGTGCTGTTCTCGCGCGGGGGCGATGTGCGCCGCGCCGACGTGCTGGTCATCGCCGAGCCCATCCGTGCCTACGCGCTGGAGAACCACCGCTCCGAGCGCGAGTGCGACAAGGCGCTGGCCGACCGCATCGAGACCATCTTCCGCGTCGCCGCGGCCAACGGCGCTGAGACGCTCATCATGGGCGCCTTCGGCTGTGGTCGCAACGGCTACCCTGTCGAGCAGGTGATCGAGCTCATCCAGAACTGGATCGCGGAACACCCCGGCGCCGTGCCGAACGTGGTGTTCGCCGCGCCGCGCATGTACGCCGATGCCTTCCGCGAGGCCTTCGGCGCCCCGGAGCCCGAGCGCCCCGCGCCGGTGGTCGTCGCCGAGGACGAGGGCGACCGCGAAGGCGATGACGAGGACTGGCGCAACGTGGAATTGCCCGAGGGCATCACGCTGCGCTAAGGATGGCTGCTCCTTGAGGGGCAGAGCATAGAGGAAAGAGAATCGGGCGGTGCGCGGCGTCGGCGCGTCGCCCGATGTAGTACAGAAGGCGAGTATGGAAGTAACGAAAATCGCAGAGATCGAGGAAAAGAGCACGGAAGCGGCGGTGGATTTCGAAAGCGTTGTCGCCGAGGACACCGAGGACGTGGGGCCCGGTCAGCACCTGTTCGGCGAGCCTTTGGAGATGTACCTTCTGCGCGAGCCCAAGTTGGCCGTGGCCTTCTCGGGCGGCTGCGACTCGGCGCTGCTTCTGGCCGCGGCAAAGCTGGCGGGGTGCGAGGTGCATGCCTACCTGGTGAAGACCGCCTTCCAACCCGACTTCGAGCTTGATGACGCCCGAACTGTGGCGGCGGCGCTGGAAGTGCCCCTCACGGTGGTGGAAGCGGACGTGCTCGCCCAGGCCGACATCTGCGCGAACCCCGCCGATCGCTGCTACCTCTGCAAGCGCTTCCTCTTCGACGAGGTGCGTCGGACGGCGGCGGCCGACGGGTTCACGGTCGTTGTGGACGGCACCAACGCCTCCGACGACCCGGAGCGCCGCCCCGGTTTCAAGGCGCTGGCCGAGGCGGGGGTGGTGTCGCCTTTGCGCCGTGCCGGCATGACCAAGGCCAACGTGCGCCACGTGCTCGCCAGCCTGGAGGAGCGCTTCGACCTGGCCCCGGGCGCGCTCATGTCCGCCAAGCCGAGCTTTCCCTGCCTGGCCGTTTACGTGCCCCAAGGCGAGTCGATCACTGAAGCGTCTTTGCGGGATGCTGCCCGATCGCGCGGACTGTGAGTCGCCCGCTCTGTTAAATCTTCGCGCTCGGTGGGCGCGGGGCGCGCTGGTGGCGCGCCTTTTGCTATCATGGAGCGGTTGACTTAACGAACCGGGGAGTGCCGATCGCCACGGCGCGGCCGCTCCCAGAGAAGGAGCGCGATTCATGACGCAGCATCTTTCCGAGGCCGATGTGCGGGGCATCGCGGAATACACCCGCATTGGCCTTGACGCGGAGGAGGTCGTCGCCATGACGGCCGACCTGAACGCCATCATCGACAGCCTGGCGCCCATCACCGAGTTCGACCTCGACGGGGTCGAGCCGACGTTCCATCCCATCGGCGACTTGTCCAACGTCATGCGCGATGACAAGGTGCGCGGGAGCTTCACCCAGGAAGTGGCGCTGGAAAACGCGCCCAAGCAGGAAGACGGCAGCTTCCTCATCCCGTCCATCCTGGGGGAAGGGGGCGATCGCTAATGGCGCGCACCTTCGGAGAAATGGGCATTCGCGAGATTCAAACCGGTCTCGCCGCCAAGGAATTCTCGGCCGCCGAGGTGGCCCGCGGCACCTTCGAGCGCATCGGCGAGGCCGACGGGGCGGTGCATGCCTTCCTGGAAACCACCGAGGAACTCGCGCTCGACGCGGCGGCTCGCATCGACGCCGCCGTCGCCGAGGGGCGCCTCGCCGAGATGGGCCCGCTCGCGGGCGTTCCCGTGGGCTACAAGGACAACCTGAACCTTACGGGCACGCACACGACGTGCTCCTCGAACATGCTGCGCGACTACGTGTCCCCCTACACGGCGACCTGCGTGGAAAAGACGCTGCGCGCCGGCGCCCTTCCCATCGGCAAGCTGAACATGGACGAGTTCGCCTTCGGCGGCTCCACCGAGACCTCCGCCTTCGGCCCCACCTTCAACCCGTGGGATGTCGAGCGCGTGCCCGGCGGCAGCTCGGGCGGAAGCGCCGCGGCCGTGGCGGCGGGCTTTGTGCCGGTGTCGCTCGGGTCGGATACGGGCGGCTCCATCCGCCAGCCGGGCTCGTTCTGCGGTCTGGTGGCCGTGAAGCCCACCTACGGCGTGGTGTCGCGCTACGGCGTGGTGGCCTTCGGCAGCTCGCTCGACCAAGTGGGCCCCTTCGCCCGTTCGGTGGAGGACGCGGCGCTCGCGCTGAACGCGCTTTCCGGCCGCGACGAGCTGGACTGCACGAGCCAGCCGTGCGACGTGGACTTCACGGCCAACCTCGCTGAGGGCGCGCGCGGCATGAAGATCGGCATCGTTCCCGCGTTCATGGAGGCGGCCGGTCTTGCGTCCGAGGTGCGGGCGAAGGTGGAAGAGGCCGCGGCTGTTCTTCAGGATATGGGCGCGGAACTGGTGGAAGTGGAGCTTCCGCACGCCCAGGCCGCCATGAGCGCCTACTACGTGCTCGGCCCCTGCGAGGCCTTCAGCAACCTCGCCCGCTTCGACTCGGTGCGCTACGGCTACTGCGACCCGGGCCACAAGGATCTGGCCAGCCAGTACGAGGCGAGCCGCGCGAAGGGCTTCGGCCCCGAGGCGCGCCGCCGCATCATGCTCGGCAGCTACCTTCTGTCGGCCGGTGTCTACGACAAGTACTACTATCCGGCCCAGCAGGTGCGCACCCTCATCACGCGCGACTACGCGGCGGCTTTCGAGAAGGTGGACGTCATCCTCTCGCCGGTGGCGCCGACCACGGCGTTCAAGATCGGCGAGATCTGCGACCCCACCGAGATGTACCTCGCGGACATGTTCACCATCTCCATCAACATCGCCGGCAACGGCGGCCTGTCGTTCCCGATCGGCCTCGGCGCCGACACGGGCCTTCCGGTGGGCGTGCAGATCATCGCGCCTCCCTTCAAGGACAAGAACATGTTCCGGGCAGCGGCGGCCTTGGAGCAGCACTACGGTCCGGCTCCGGTCGCCCCCGATTTTGCCGACGGAAAGGTGGGTGCGTAAATGAAGACCCTCGAAGAGGTATTCGAGACCTGGGAGGCCGTCATCGGTCTGGAGATCCACGCGGAGCTGACCACGCTGGAAACCAAGATGTTCTGCGGCTGCAAGTTGGAGTTCGGCGCGGCCCCCAACACCCACACCTGCCCGGTGTGCCTGGGGTTGCCCGGGGCGCTTCCCGTGCCCAACCGCGCGGCCATCGAGTCCATCGTGCTGGCCGGTCTTGCCACCAACTGCGACATCGAGAAGCACTCGATGTTCTACCGTAAGAACTACATGTACCCCGACATGGCCAAGAACTTCCAGACCACCCAGGGCCCCATCGCGTTCTGCATGCGGGGCCACCTCGACCTGGACGTGGACGGCCGGGGCGCGACCGAGCGCTACCGCCTGGACGCGCTCGCCCCCGGCGAGAGCGACGGCAACATCACCCGCACCGAGGACGGCTACGTGGCCCACGTGGGCATCACCCGCATCCACATGGAGGAGGACGCCGGCAAGATGGTGCACCTCGGCGGCGGTGAGGGCCGCATCGCCGGGGCCACCCAGTCGCTCGTGGACTACAACCGCGCCGGCACGCCGCTCATCGAGCTGGTGACCGAGCCGGATCTGCGCACGCCGGAGGAGGCGCGCCTGTTCATGCAGAAGCTGCGCCAGATTTACCTGGCTCTGGGCATATCCGACTGCTCCATGGAGGAAGGTTCCCTGCGCTGCGACGGCAACGTGTCGCTGCGCCGCCGCGGCACCGAGGCCTTCGGCACCAAGACCGAGCTGAAGAACATGAACTCCTTCAAGAACCTGCACGACGGGCTGGCCTACGAGATCTGCCGCCAGGCCGAGGTGCTCGAGGAGGGCGGCGTCATCTACCAGGAGACGCGCCATTGGGATCCCTCTGCTAAGCGCACCATCGTCATGCGCGTGAAGGAGACGGCCGACGACTACCGCCTGTTCCCCGAGCCGGACTTGGCGCCCTACGACTTGTCCGACGAGTTCATCGAGGGCGTGCGCGCCAAGCTGCCGGAGCTGCCCGACCAGAAGGCCGCGCGCTTCGCCGCCGATTTCGGGCTCACCTCCTACGATGCGCGGCATTTGGTGGACCACCGCGCCACGGCCGACTTCTTCGACGAGTGCATGGCGCTCGCGAAAGCCGAGGCGGACGGCAGCAAGTTCGCCAAACCGCTCGCGAACCTCATCATCAACGACGTGGCCGCGTGGCTGAACGCCCACGAGGGCACGCTGCTCGCCGACACGCCGCTGACGGCGGCCCGGGCGCTTTCGCTTGTGAAGATGCTTGCGGATGACACTATCTCCTCGAAGCAGGCCAAGGAGGTGTTCGCGGCCATCATGGACGAGGACAAGGATCCCGAGGCCATCGTGGAGGCCCGCGGCATGAAGCAGGTGTCGGACACCGGCGCCATCGAGGCCGTGGTGGACGAGGTCATCGCCGCCAACCCCGATGAGGTGGCCCGCTACCGTGACGGCAACACCAAGGTTATCGGCTTTTTCGTCGGCCAGTGCATGAAGGCCATGCGTGGCCAGGGCAACCCCAAGATCATCAACGAGCTTCTGGCGAAGAAGCTCGCCGAATAGGAGCAACCATGGGCATCTTCAAAGACGAGAACGGCAACAGCTACGGCGACTGGACGCATCGCGGTCAGGGCCGCACGCGCGATGCCGCCAACAGCATCGTGACAACGGGCGATGAGAAGAAGTGGTACGACCAGACCTTCTGGATCATCTTCTTCCTCGTGGTGCTGTGGCCCGTGGGCCTCGTGCTCATGTGGAGGGGCGCCTGCACCTGGCACGTGACGGTGAAGATCGTCGTGACCATCGTGCTCATAGGCGTGGTGGCGCTGTCGTATCAGATGTCCCAGGCTGTTATTGCAGCTCAAGGGACGATGGGGGCGTAACGTATTCCGCCGGAGGCGATTGCGGAACAACCCTCCGTGCTCAAGCAATGGCTCGCTCGGCGGAACAGTCCACTGGACTGTTCCGTTTGCTGCGCAACCTGCGCGCGAAGACCTGCCCGCAACCGCACCCTGCATTGTTCGAGTATGGCGGAACAGTCCATTGGGCTGTTCCGTTTGCTTTCGCGCCTGCGTGCGAATGCCCGTCCCGCAGCTGCGTCCTATTTAGCTAAACGCTGTATATGCATAAACAAGATATTCGACCTTTTTCAGATAACCAAGCTGATTACCACATAATGGCCTTTATGTATCAAGAGGTATGGTCTGCAAGGGCCATTTCGAACATTTATATGAGGGGGTAATTGAGGGTCAGCCTTGCTTCTTTGTAGAGTTTGAACCGCAGAATCCCAGGAGAAGGGGTTCGAACTATGAGTGTTCGCCAAGTGGCGAACGACGAGAAAGAAGGAGCAACGGTTATGAAGCATGAGCACTACATGGACATGAATCGTTTGAGCGATTGGAGCGTAGAGCAGATCAACGAACTGCTTGATACGTGCTTGCTGCTCAAGGAGATGGAAGAAAAGGGTGTTCGTCTTCCTCTGCTCAAGGACGTTGTCCTTGCAATGATGTTCGACCAGCAGTCTACCCGTACGCGTGTGAGCTTCGAAACAGCCATGACCCAACTTGGCGGCCATGCCATGTTCCTGGATGGCAGCTCTTTGCATGCCGGTTCTGGCCAAGAGGATATCGCTGAGACGGCTGCCATCATTTCTAGCATGGCTGATGCCATCATGATCCGCAGCCTCAGCCAGCGCGTCATCGATGAGGTTGTTGCTAACTCCACCGTACCGGTAATCAGCGGTATGAGCTGCGCCTTGTTCCAGGAGGATGGCTTCGGCAGCCAGGAGCAGCATCATCCCACGCAGGTTATCGCTGACCTCATCACGATGATCGAGCGCAAGCCGGCGGGCAAGAAGCTTTCCGACCTCACCTTTATGTGGCTGGGTGATGGCGCCGACGGGTTCGACTGCGTGTTCATGGACCATCTGTCCTTGTTCCCTCGTTTGGGCATTCGCGTTATTTGCGCAGCGCCCAAGAAGTTCTGGCCGAGCGACGAGCTGCTTGCCAAGTGCCGCGCTCAGGCTGCTGAAGATGGTAATGGCGAGATCATCTGCACTGAGGATCCGCTGGAGTACGCTGGAGAGACCGACTTCTTCTACACTGGCGTGGTTAACTACCACAACTACGGCGTGAGTGAGGAAGAGGCCTTCAAGGTCTTCTATCCGAAGTACCAGATCAATGCTGATCTGATGGCACATGCTCCTAAGAGCGCCTGGGTGCTGCATTACCTGCCCGGCAACCGCAATTGGGAGTTGACCGATGAGGTTTGGGATGGTCCGCAGTCCGCGCTGCTTCCTCTGGGCGAAAATCGTCTTTATGCCCAGCGCGGCATTCTGGTGTACATTCTGTGGCCGCTTCGCCGCAACACCAGCGAGTACTTGAAGGACTACTACCGCGGTAAAGTTGAGGACCTCCTTACCCCGCGTATTCGCAACTACGATTTCTAAGAGGATCGATTGCGTCCGTCGCTTTGCGTGAAAGCTCGCGACGGACGCTTCGCTTTCTGCGCAGAATCGTTTTGATTCTACCCACTTTTGTTCAGTCGAACTGGAGGTATTGTAATGCGTCAGATTACTGAATCCGAATCTACTCCTCAAGCAGATGGCTTCTATATGCCGGCTGAATTCGCTCCTCAGGAGCGAGTCTGGATGGGCTGGCCCAATCGTCCCGATACTTTTGCCTTTGGTGCCGTACCTGCTCAGCGTACCTATGCGGGAATTGCGAATGCAATTTCCGAGTTCACTCCGGTGGTGATGTGCTGCAACGAGGATGATTATGCCAACTGCAAGGCGGTATTTGCAGACAACGAGCGCGTAACTGTTCTCGAAATGAGCATCAATGATGCTTGGTTCCGTGATACGGGTGCAACTTTTCTCATTGATGGCAAGGGCAATAAGGCGGCTACGGATTGGCATTTCAACGCCTATGGTGGCTTGGTTGACGGCCTGTATTTCCCGTGGGAGAAGGACTCTCAGATTGCTGGGAAAATGGCCGACTACTCTGGCGTTCGCACGTATCGCCCTGATCATGTGATTCTCGAAGGTGGCTCCATTACCGTTGACGGTGAGGGAACCCTGATCGTCACCGATTCCTGTCTCCTGTCTGCTGGTCGTACTGCCTCGGTGCTTGTCGCCGATGAGCCGGATGCAGGCGATTGGCCGCAATACGCTCGCAAGTATGCGGCCTTCAGCGAGGAGCTGCGTGAGTATATGACCCAAGAGCTCGAGAAATACCTCGGTGTTGAGAAAGTTATTTGGGTCAAGGAAGGTATTGACCCTGAGGTGACCAACGGCCATATCGACGACTGCGCTACGTTTATTGCTCCTGGTGTCGTGGCATGCATTTGGACCGACGATCCGGACTATCCCTTCTATCGTCAGTGCCATGAGATTTATGAGACGCTTTCAAATGCGGTAGACGCGAAGGGTCGTAAGCTGAAGGTCTACAAGCTCCCGATGCCGGAAAAGCCGTGCTATATGTCTGAGGAAGAGGCTGCTTCGATTGACCTCGTCAATCCGCGTACGGCCCAGGATGAGCCGCAGATTGCCTCGTATATGAACTATCTCGTCACGAACAACGCCTGCATTGTTCCGCAGTACGGAGACAAGAACGATGCGCTTGCCGTTGAGACGCTTCAGAGTATCTATGACGAAGTGTGGGGCAAGGATGTTTTCAAATGTGTAGGCGTGGATTCCCGACAGGTGGTTTACGGCGGTGGAAACATCCACTGCATCACTCAGCAGGAGCCTTGCGCCTAGGGCGTAAAACGCGTTTTCCATATTGCATCTGATTTCAGGGTCCATTCGCCGTATCGACGATAAGTTGGGTCGAGTGAAGCTGCGAGAACGAAGGGCGCGGGGATGGCGAGGTTCGTGCTTCGCGCCCCTCTTCGAGCTGCGAGATGCGCAGGGAAAGTACCTGTTTGGAAAGTCGACAATGCGTAATTAAACGATACCTCCGATTGCTTTACGCAACTTCAACTCCACCAATCAAAAAGGGAGTAGTCTATGGATGATTTACAGCAAATCACTGCTGAGCTCAGCGGAAAAACGAATTTTGATGCAGAGCATGAAGGAGATCTTTTTGAGCGAATCGCGATTATCGAAAAGCAGGAAGCCGCGGGAGAGCTTATTCCGGGATTAAACAAAGTCGATCATATCTTGATTGCCGCAATGTTCATCGTGCTCGGTGTGTTGCCTGTGATCTGGTATGCGATTACGTACGCTTAAAGGAGGTGCATTATGGCTGAGGCAGATATCAATAGTGAGGCACAAAGCGAGTCCATGCCGGTCTTGAAAAGCGAGCGTATCTACGATTTCAAAGACTATACAGTGGTTATCACTGGTTTTGCGTGCGCGGCATGGTGCTTCATCACGGGAGGAACTTTAGCGCTTTACGTGGGCGTTCAGACAGCACTGGTCGCCTCGATTGCGGGCAATATCATTGCAGTGTTGCTTATGTCCCTTGCGACGCAGGTAATTTCTGGCAAGTATGGCGTCGATGCCTATACGTCTGTCAGAGGTGTGCTTGGCGGAAGGGGGACAAAGGTATTTCTAATCTTGATGTCGATTTTCGTCATCGCTTGGCTTATTATTCTCTGCATGATGGTGGCGAAAGCCGTCGGCAATATTGTGCTGGGATTTACCGGGATAGATATCACTACAGGTATCCCGATGTTCATTGTTTCAGTGCTTGCCGGTGCGGTTTGCTGGCTAGTTGCTTGGAAGGGCCCGGAGCTCCTGAAGAAGCTCAACATCTTCGTTGCGCCGGTTTTCGTCATCATCCTGATCTTCTTGTTCGCGGTGGTGTCCATGAATTACGGTTGGGACACGGTTCTATCCGCGGAGCCTCTTGCGCCGCTTGATAGCGAATGGCTGAACTTTCTCATTGCTTTCGAATTGAGCATGGGCGCCGGTTTTTCTTGGTGGCCGAACATGGGAGGCTTGGCGAAGCTGTGCAAGACAACGAGAGCGGCGTATTGGCCGAATATCATTGGCCTTGTTTTTGCTGCAACTTTGGGTACCGTGATGGGTGTGGCGGCGTCGCTGCTTGTGAACAGCTCTGATCCGACTGCTTGGATGATTCCCATGGGTGGGTTGGCGCTCGGCACCGCGGCTTTGGTTTTGGTAATTGCCGCTGACATTACGGCCTGCTCCGTCATGTTGTATAACTTGGGTATCGGCGTAAAGCAGGTAAGGAGCTTCCTGAAGCTTTCTTGGGGCAAGGTCACTGGCCTGATTACCCTTATCGCATTTATCGGAATGATTTGGGCAGAGCCGCTCTATGACAGCTTCTATATCGTTCTGGGAATTTCTAGCATGAGCTGTGCTCCTATCGCCATGATGCAGCTTGTGGACTACTATGCATTTAGGAAAAAGCACATTTCGCTTCGTGATGCGTACAATAACAGCAAGAGCTCCAAGTACTATTTCTGGGGAGGCTTTAACTGGGTTGCCATTGGAGTATTCGCTGCTGCGATTGTGCTATACCTGCTTATCTTCGATCCGTTCTTGTGCGTGCCTCAGCCAGCTTTCGTGTATTGCGGAGCAACGGCCATAGTATGCGTTTTCGTTGCTGTGCTATACTACGTGCTCGGAAAGCTATTGCTGGTGAAGAGGGGAATCGGCGGCTTTTCTGAGTCTGCTGAAAAAGTAAGCACTGAGTCCGTCGGTGAAAATAACCTATGATTGACGGAGCGAAACATATGGTTATCGCACGAATAGTGCAGAAGAAAAACGATTAACGACGCGATGGGACCTTGTGTGTATTGACAATGCGATACGGGTCCCATCATTTTTGATACAGGAGGAACATCCATGCCTTACCAGAAAGGGCCCGGCAAGACCGTCGTCATCGCCCTGGGCGGCAACGCCCTCGGCAACACCCCGCAGGAGCAGCTCGAGCTCGTGCAGAACACCGCCAAGCACATCGTCGACATGATCGAGGAGGGCACCAACGTCGTCGTGTCCCACGGCAACGGCCCCCAGGTCGGCATGATCAACAACGCGTTCGCCTACGCGGCCGCCAACGACGACAAGACCCCGGACATGCCCTTCCCCGAGGCCGGCGCCATGAGCCAGGGCTACATCGGCTACCAGCTGTCCCAGGCCATCCTGAACGACGTGAAGGCCCGGGAGATTCCCCGCTCCACCGCCTGCATCGTGACCCAGACCGTCGTCGACGCCGACGACCCCGCGTTCCAGAACCCCACCAAGCCCGTGGGCGCGTTCATGGACGAGGAGACCGCCAAGGCCAAGGCCGAGGCCATGAACATCACCGTGAAGGAGGACGCCGGCCGCGGCTGGCGCCAGGTGGTCGCCTCCCCGATCCCCAGGCGCATCGTGGAGTTCGACGCCGTGCGCGATCTGGTGGAGGACGGCTACATCGTCGTGTCCACCGGCTGCGGCGGGGTGCCGGTCTTCGAGACCGGGGACGGCTACGTGGGCACCCCCGCGGTCATCGACAAGGACCGCTCCAGCGCGCTCATGGCCGCCGAGCTCGGCGCCGACATGCTCGTGATCCTCACCGCCGTGGAGAAGGTGTGCGTCAACTTCAACACGCCCGAGCAGCAGACCATCGACGAGATGACCGTGTCCCAGGCCCGCGAGTACATCGCCCAGGGCCAGTTCGCCCCCGGCTCCATGCTGCCCAAGGTGGAGGCCTGCATCGACTACGTCGAGAAGTACCCCGAGGGCAAGGCCCTCATCACCTCGCTGGAGTGCGCGGCCGCCGGCCTTCGCGGCGAGACGGGTACCGTCATCGTCGCCTAGTCAAAGCTTGGGTGATGTGAAAGTAGTCCATGTTGGCATCGCGTTTTCTTACTGCAGGCAAAGGCTTCATTAAGTTTGATGGAGCCTTTGCGGTATTGTAAATGGAGGATATAAGCCCTTTTCATCACCGCATTATCGTGGCAAAAGGCGCACGGTGCCCATAGCGATTGCAGAGAGTTCGCAAGGGTGTTTTCTCTGCAAAGACCGACGAACACAGGAGAATGCAATTAATACAAGAGAGTTAGCGAATCGCAAATGAGGTGTTGCACATGGATGATGACGTTCGAAGGAAGCAAAATGAAATAATCATCGGAATATATACTACTCCTGTGGAAGATTTGCTGATTAGCTGCTGCGAGGGCTTACGCGAAATTATTCCTTTTGATCATTCGTATACAGCCCTTAACGATCAATCCGATCGATTCAAGGCGGCTTTCAATTATCAAAGTATGGACACTGACGAAGAAACCACGGCTCTTTACGCGGATTACTATCACACCATTGACTATCTTTCGTGGTTTTATAATCAGGGGATACCAGCAACGGTTCGATCAACGGATTTAGTGCCTCCGGAAGTAATTGAGCAATCGCGCATTCATCAGGAATGGGAAAGCCGCATGGGCATTTTTTATACAGCGACTGCGTGCATTGCCACAGACGGTATACTTTTTGGGACGATTTCCTTAATGCGCGCAAAAGAGCAGGGAAATTTTTCCGATGAGGAGATGCGCATACTGAATGAGGTCAATGAGCATCTCTGCAATCGTTTCAGGCTCGCCTATCCCAATGGTGTGAATCGCTTTATGATGGACTGCAATGTCGATAGCATAATTGCAACTTACTCTCTTTCCCAACGCGAGTGGGAAGTGTGCAGTCTTTTAGTTAAAGGTATGTCTCGCGCGGAAATTGCCGATAGCCTAAGTATTAGCAAGAACACTCTCAAGCATCATGTCGCTAGCATTTATCGCAAGATGCATGTATCGAATGGAATGCAGTTTTTTGCAGCGTTCAACCGAGCTCTGAAAAATAATGATAATTCAAAGAGCGATAGCGATATAACATGAGGACTATCGAATTACGCAGAGCTTTCTAGTGATATTTCATTGATTTTGCGAAACAAAGGGATGTGTAGCGGCTTGGTGGCCGTTAGGAGCTTAAATCCTTCTATTAAATAGTATTTCCCCAGGTAAAGCCCGTCATCGAAATCGGCGATGGCGGGCTTTACGCTTTCCGTATGCCGATTCGGCTTGCTTCGGGAGTGGGGTTCTGGTTTCATACTGGCTTACCGAAACAACCCCCGATACCTGCGAGCAAGGAGCAGTGATGGCGAAGAAGAACATTCCCTACGACCAGAAGTACTACGATCCCGAGATCGAGTGCATGCCGCGTCCCGAGCTGGAGCAGATGCAGCTCGAGCGTTTGCAGGAGATGGTCCAGTACGCCTACGACAACACGGTGTACTACAAGCGCTCTTTCGACGAGGCCGGTGTGGCGCCCTCCGACATCAAAACCCTGAAGGACCTGGAGAAGTTCCCTTTCATCGATAAGAAAACCGAGCGCGAGACCCAGCATGTGGGAACGTTTTTCGGCGAGATGTGCTCGGTGCCCGAGGAGGACGTCATCTTCATGGCCACCTCGTCTGGCTCCACGGGCGTTCCCACGGTAAGCCCGTTCACCCAAGAGGACTTCGATTTGTGGCAGGACACCGAGGCGCGCCTGTTCTGGCAGGCCGGCATGCGCCCGACCGACCGCTACGTGCACGGTTTGAACTTCGCCCTGTACGTGGGCGGCCCCGACGTCATCGGCGCCCAGCGCCTGGGCGCGCTCGCCATCTGGGTGGGCGCGGTGCCTTCCGACCGCCTCATCTTCGTGCTGCAGCAGTACCAGCCCACGGTCATCTGGACGTCACCGTCATACGCCTGGACGCTCGGCGAGAAGATCAAGGAGAAGGGCCTCGACCCGCGTACCGACTTCTCTATCCACACCATCATCGTGGCCGGCGAGCCGGGCGGCTCCATCCAGAGCACCCGCGAGGCCATCGAGGAGCTGTGGGACGCGAAGGTGGTCGACTTCTTTGGGCTCTCCGACATCTACGGCGCCTGCGCGGCCATGTGCGAGGCGAAGGACGGTCTGCACATCGTGGAGGACCAGATCCTCGTGGAAACGGTGGATCCGGTCACCGGCGAGGTGCTCGAGCCGGGCAGCGTGGGCGAGCTCGTGTACACCACGCTCATGAAGAAGGCCCGCCCCATGATCCGCTTCCGCACGGGAGATATCGGCTACTTCTCCACCGAGAAGTGCGAGTGCGGCCGCACCTTGGGCCGCATCCACATCACCGGCCGCAAGGACGAGATGTTCATCGTGGGCGCCGTGAACGTGTTCCCCTCCGACGTGGAGTACGTGGTGCGCGCCGAGAAGGGGCTCACCGGCGAGTACCTCATCCGCGTGTACGACGAGAACTTCTCCACCCGCTACGAGGTGTCCGTGGAGCGCGCCCAGGGCTCCGACGAACCCTTCGACGCCGTGGCCGCCCGCGTGACGGCGGCGCTGAAGGCCCACACCGGCGTGAAGCCGGCCCGCGTCATCGTCTACGACGCCGGCAAGCTCGGCACGTCCTCCGAGCACAAGGCGAGCCGCTTCATCGACGAGCGCGGCAGCGCGAAGTAAGGCAACGAACGTGCAAACCGATGGCCGGGCGGGGCGTTTTCGTCCGGCCATCGGGTATCATTCCATTTGAAGAGATCCCACCGAAGAAGGGAACCTACATGACCTCTTACGACTTCGCCATTTCCGGGCAGCACTACCTGTTCGACGTGCAGTCCTTCGCCCACACCATCCTGGCGGCCGGCGGCGACGCCTTCTCCTACGCGCTTTTAGACCGCACGACCCAGGGCGTCATCGACGACGTGGCCTCCGGGGCTGCCGAGCTGGGCGTTATCATGCAGACCTCCGAGACGGAAAGCGCCCTGAACGAGGCGCTGGCCGAGGCGGGGCTTGCCTTCCACGAGCTGGCCGTCTCCGCGCCGCTCGTGGCCCTGCCGTCAAGCCACCCCTTCGTGAACGCGAAGAGCCTTACCCTGGAGCAGCTGGCCGACTTCCCCTACGTGTACTTCGACCAGGGCGAGGACGCGCCCATCGCCTTCTTTGAGGAGGCCCTCTCGCAGGTGCCGCGCGCCAAGAAGGTGGCCTGCACCGACCGCGCCTCTCTCACCGAGCTCATCATGGCCATCAACGGCTACACGGTGACGAGCGGCATCCTCGTGGGCATCACCGACGGCAGCGCGCTCACCACCATTCCGCTGGAGACCGACCTCAAGCTGCACCTGGGCTACGTGACCGCCGACAACCGCGAGCTGTCCGTCATGGGCGAGCGCTTCGTAAGCCACCTGAAGCGCAGCCTGGACTACTATGCCAACCGATAGGGAAGGTGGTGGTTCCGTTCGCCCTGACGGGACGAACGGACGAGCCGACGCTGCGGTTCCGACTGGCACCTGCCCTTGCCATTCAGCGCTTTCCCTCACGGCCCGAAGGCCGTTCGGCCGCGCTTCAAGTCAATTGCAGGCACCAGTCGAAACCTCGCTGACGTTACGAACTACCTGTGGCGTAAAATAAAAAGGAGATTGAGCGACAATGGGCGATCAAGCGGTCGCCCATTTTGTTGAAGAGGAGGTAGCGTGCTGGAATTTATTTGGCATGCCCGGGGTGGGCAGGGGGCCTTTACGGCGGCCCGGTGCCTGGGGGCGGCTGCGGCGCTGTCGGCCGGGGCCTACGCGCTGGCGTTCCCCACCTTCGGCCCCGAGCGGCGTGGCGCCCCCATGCGGGCGTTCACGAAGATCGACACCGCTCCCATCGGCGACCGCAGCGCCGTGCATCGGGCCGCGTTCGTCATCTATTTGGACGAGACGCTCGTGGAAGACGGCTGGGAGGACGAGCTCGCCCCCGGCGGCCTCATGCTGCTGAACACGAAGCGGGCCCTTGACGACCCGCGCATTCTGGGAATCGACGCCGATGGCATTTCCGCTGCCGTGCTCGGCCGCCCCATTCCCAACACGGTGTTTCTCGGGGCCATTCCCGCGCTCACGGCGGCCGTGACCATCGAGGACATCCATGCCGGCATCTGTGCCACCATGCCCGAGAAGCTGCACGCGAAGAACTTACGCATCGTGGATGCCGCCTTCGCCGAGGTGGCCTCCCGCGAGATCGCCGCCACGCGCGACCTGGTGGCCGCCGAGCAGGCGGCGACGGAGGTGACCGCCGTGCTTTCCGAGAAGGACGCCATGTTCTCGCTGGCGGCCGAGATGCTCGTCGAGGGAGAGGGGAGGGATTTCGATGTCCGCGATTGCTAGTCAGAGCCGCCGCCCCTTCACGCCCACGTTGCGCGAAGGGCTCGCCGCGCGTCCGAGCCAGTTCGCTCGCTCCACCTGTTTTGAGGCGGGGCACCTCACCTCGGTGAATGCCGGGTGGCGCAGTGTACGGCCTGTTATCGATGCCGAGCAGTGCACGCTGTGCCTCAACTGCTATATGTACTGTCCCGACGGCACCATCGCGAAGGTGCGCGACGACGAGGGAACGTGCGTGGCCGTCGTCGTCGACTACGATTTCTGCAAGGGCTGCGGCGTGTGCGCGAAGGTATGCCCCGTGCCCTGCATCGCCATGGTGGACGAGCACGCCGGCGAGAACGAAGGGGCGGCTGAGACGGCCGAGACTCTGGATGAGACCTCGCCCCCGAGTGGCGTTGCCGGGGTTTCGGGTGTCTCGACCGAGCGAGTTCCGCAGCGACGGGAACAGGACTCAATGTCCTGTTCCCCAAAGCGAGGACTGTCTGAGCGAATCGAGATTCCCGAAACCCCCACTGGGAAGGGAGGCTTAGCATGAGGAAGTTCCTTTCCGGCAACGAGGCCTTCGCCGAGGGGGTGCGGCTCGCCCGGCCCCAGGTGATCTCCGCCTATCCCATCACGCCCCAGACCACGGTCGTGGAGGCGCTCGCCTCCATGGTGGAGGAGGGGAGTCTTTCCGCCGAGTACCTGCACGTGGAAAGCGAGCACACGGCGCTCGCCGCCGCCATCGGCGCCGCGGCCACGGGTGCGCGCACGTTCACGGCCACCTCATCCCAGGGGCTGCTCTACATGGCCGAGTGCCTCACCTACGCCTCGGGCGGCCGGTTTCCCATTGTGATGATGAACGCGAACCGGGCCCTTGCGTTGCCTTGGAACATCTACGGCGACCAGCGCGACTCGCTGTCGCTGCTCGATCATGGCTGGATCCAGGTGTATGCCGAGAACAACCAGGAGGCGCTCGATCTGGCGCTCATGGCCTATGCCGTGGCGGAGGATCCCCGGGTGAGCCTGCCGGTGATGGTGAACGTGGACGGCTTCGCGCTCACCCACACCTACGAGTCGGTGGAGGTGCCCACGGCTGATGAGGCCGACGCCTTCCTGCCTCCCTACCGCACGGCCAACAAGTTCGATTTCGAGAACCCCGTGAACATTGGCTACTCGGCAGGACCTGACTTCAATCGCTACTACCAGTACTGGCACCATCGCGACATGCTGGCCGTCGGGGCGGTGGTGGAAGAGGTGGAGGCGCGCTTTGCCGAGGTGTTCGGCCGGGCGTATCCCGGCATGGTGGACGCCTACCTTTGCGAGGACGCCGATTTCGTGCTCGTCACCTTGGGCTCGGCGGCTGGCCTTGCTCGCGACGTGGCCGACGAGCTGCGGGCGCAGGGCAAGCGAGCCGGCGTGCTGCGCATCCGCTACCTGCGGCCGATGCCCGACGCCGCTCTTGCCCGGGCGCTTGCCGACGCAGCGGCCGTGGGCGTGCTGGAGCAGGACATCTCCTTCGGCGGCACCGGCACCGTGTACGCGAATGTGCTGGCGTCGCTCGCCCGTGCGGGCATCGCGCGACCGAGCGCGAACTTCATCGGCGGCCTCGGCGGTGACGATATCAGCCGCGAGGCCGTGCGCGGCGCCTTCGCGCGCCTGGAAGCGCTGGCAGCGGGGGAGGGCGCCTCGGGTGAGGTCGCCTTCCTCGGCATCGAAGAGGGAGAGGAGGACCAGCGATGACGGTGAACGCGCGCACCATTACCGACGAGGAGTTCTTCTATGGGCACAAGGCGTGCCCCGGCTGCGGAGGCGCCCTGGCCGTGCGCCAGGCGCTCAAGGTGCTTGGCCCCCATGCGGTGGCGGCGCTGCCCGCCGGCTGCATGAGCGCCACCGGCTTCAACTTCCCTCAGTTGGCCTTCGGCAACAACGCGATGATCACGCCCTTTGCGGCCACGGCGGCGGTGCTCTCGGGCATCGAGGCGGGCCTGCGCGCCCAGGGGGCGGCGCCCGAGGACGTCACCGTGGTGGGTTTCGCCGGCGACGGCGGCACGGCGGACATTGGCCTGCAGGCGCTCTCCGGCGCCATCGACCGCAACGACGACGTGCTCTACATCTGCTACGACAACGAGGCCTACATGAACACGGGCATCCAGAAGTCGAGCCTCACCCCCTTCGGCGCCTCCACCACGACCACGCCGGCCGGAAAGCGCGAGCACGGCTGTCTCACGCAGAAGAAGAGCCTGTTCGACATCGTGGCGGCCCACCGCATCCCCTACGCGGCCACGGCCTCGGTGGGGTATCTGAACGACTTTATCAAGAAAGTGGAACGAGCGCGCGATATCAAGGGCACCCGTTTCATCCACGTGATGGCGCCCTGCCCCGTGGGCTGGGGCTTCCCCTCGGCTGACATGGTGGATGTGGCGAAGGAGATCGTGGATACGGGCCTGTGGTACCTCGCCGAGTACGAGGGCCCGGCGCTCACGGGCACGCCTGGCGGCGCGTTCCGCCTGAACCGCGACCCCAAGCAATTCAAACCCATCGAGCCCTACCTGCGCCGCCAGGGTCGCTTCTCCGCCGACGACGGAGCCGATCTGGCCCTCATCGAGCGCGCCCGCGACGAGCGCTGGTCCTACATGCGCGAGACGTGGGGATAGGAAAGGGCCGGTGCTGCGAGTCGCGCCGTTTTCGAGCGCTGAGGGCGCGGGTTCGTCTCCGAGGTTTGCTGCGCGAGAAGATGCGCTATAATGGCTTGCGGCCGGACAACCCGGCGAACGTTAAGCGCCCATGGCTCAACGGATAGAGCAACGGACTTCTAATCCGTAGGTTGTAGGTTCGATTCCTACTGGGCGCACCAGAAAAGAAAACGGCCCCGTCGCAGTGACGGGGCCGTGGCATTTCTGGAGCGGGTGACGGGAATCGAACCCGCGTTATCAGCTTGGAAGGCTGGAGTTCTACCATTGAACTACACCCGCAAAGGCAGAGGGGATTATACCCCAATCCTCAAGGCTTTCGTCTCAAATCCGATGAATAATCCACTAAGCGGTTCACGCATGGCAACCCATGGCAATCGTGCGGCAACACCGAAGGGCGGCCTTTTCAGGAGCTGGTATCGGATCCGCGCGACTGCCTTTGGAGGATCGGGTGTCGCGAACCGGTGTCGATATCCGGAGGTTTGGAACTCCGGGGCGACGAACTGCCTGAAAAATGCACGAGATCGCGAGTTGTAAGCGTCCCGGGGGTGCGAATGACTCGGAACTGAAGGCATGCAAATCGGCTCCAATTCGCTGACCAGGCATTTCTCGATAGCTTTTCGGAACGCGGGTTTTCATCGGCGGGATCGGACGCTTATAACTCGAGATCTCGTGCATTTTAGGGGTGCTTCGGCGACTGAGCGAGGCGCCCGCGTTAGCGAACCTCTGCCAAATAGGCGTTGGCGCTGCGGGGGAACTCGCGCTTGAAGGCCTCCTTCAGCAGGCGCTTGCCAGCAGCGCCCGGCGGCAGGGGAGAGCGGCTCTTCTCGAAGCCGTCCTCGACGAGGAGCCAGCCCTCTCCGTCGCGCTCGAGGGTGAGGGAGCGGTCCTTCTTGAACGTCGCCAGAGTGAGCGACTTCAGTCCCTTGTCGGCCGGAGCGTTGAAGAGCTTGGCCTGGGCCTGCTTCACGGGAACGAGCTTCATAGCGACCTCCTGTCGGGTGTGTCGCGGCCGTCCGTCTGACCCCCGCCGATTCCGAGCGCACCTTTCGCGGCGATTGTACGTCGCGGTGCCTCCGCCCGAAGCGCGCCGGCCCCCTCCTTGTCCAAACCGTTACGCGAGTTTGGGAAGGGGACTTGAGAATGCCCCCGGCAGCATGGAGCCGTCGGGGGCGAAAGGGGAGGGCTTAAAGGGTGCGGCCAGGGTTTAGGCGGCGGCTTCTTCCAGCGAGTTGAACTCATGGGTGATGCCGGCTTTCATGGCGTTTTCCAAACCCTCGCCGTACATGGCCTTCTTGCAGGTGATCTGCACGCAGGGCTCGCCCGTCTCCAGGATGGCATCGGCATAGCGCTTGCGGTCGGTCAGCTCGTTCACCACGCGGCGGCCGGTGGCGCGGCAGAGGGTCGGAGCGTAGCTGGCTTGGCCGTCGGTGTAGAAGGCCGCCACGCCGTAGCCCTGCTCATCGGGGCTCATGAAGGGCAGAAGCTGGATCCAGTCGGTGTGCACCGCCATGGCGCCGGCGCGGACGGCGGCTTTCAGGGACTCGGCCGTGGCGCCCTCCTGATTGGTACAATCGACCGTCTCGTCCAGACGCGGATCCTGGGCTAGGCGGAACTCCAGGTCGCGACCGAAGCCGCCGGTGGCGAGCACGACGCCCTTCGTGGCGTGGATGGCAACGGGCTTGCCGCTCTCAACGTCGTTGCCCGAGGCTCCATCGCGCACGACGGCGCCGATCACGCGGCCCTCGTCGTTCTGAACGAGTTGGACGAGCATGCGCTCGGTCTCCACGTTGACGCCCATCTCGCCGAGCTTTTCGGACAAGGGCCCCGTGACGTTCGAGCCGCCGCCCACGCCTTGGCAGATGGTGCACAGGATGCTGTGGCCGCCGTAAGGGTACAGCCAGGGCTCGCCGTTCTCGTCCTTGTCCCAGGTGCAGCCCATCTCCACCGACCACTCCCAGGTCTCGTTGGACTTCTCGGCGATGAGGCGGCACTTCTCCTCGTCGTTGAGGTACAGGCCGGCGATGAGCATATCGCTTACGAAGGCGTCCACGGAGTCCTCGATGCCCTCGCGCGCCTGCACCTTCGAGCCGCATACGGCCATATCGCCGGCGGCGAAGGCGGAATTGCCGCCCACCCGGTTCATCTTTTCGATGATCTTCACATCGGCCCCGGCGTTTTTGGCCTCGATGGCCGCGGCCAGGCCGGAGTAGCCCGAGCCCACGACGAGCACCTCGCACTCCTCGTCCCAGCTGATGTCGCTTGTGCTGGCGCCGGTGGCCGGCATCTCCTTCTCCGTGCCCGTCTTCGGGGCGCATCCGGCCAGGCCGAGGGCGGCCAGGGTGCCGGCTATAGCGCTGCCCGAGATGAACGTGCGGCGGGAGATGCCTGCGCTCGCGTTCGTGTGCATGTCCTCCATGGGATCCTCCTCTTTTGGTTTCGTCTTGCGCCGGCCTTTCCGTATCCGGCACCGCCAGCATAGGTCGCGCGCTGCGCCGGCGCACCCCACGTCAGGCGGGAAATAGCGAAACCCCCCTTGGGGTGGGGTGGCCCATCTGGGAAAACGTCGTTTGGAAAAGAGGAGGGGGATGAGCGATCGCGGCGACCGTTCGTCGGCGGAGGGGGCCGGGCTCTAGAGGGAGGGGGCGACCAGTTCGATGATCTCCTGCTTGGAATGCACCCCGAGCTTCGCGTAAATGCTCTTTTGGTAGCTCTTCACGGTATTGCGGGAGAGGTAGAGCGCATCGCTCACGAACTGCGCATCGCGGCCTTGGGCGAGCAGCAGCAAGATGTCGGTCTCTCGGTTGGTGAGCCCGTGCTCGGCCGCCAGCTGTAGTTGTCCGGCAGAAACGGCAGGAAGAGAATGCCCGTGGCGAGCGCGCCGAAGACGACGTTGAACAGGAGCGTGGTCGAGCTTTGCCGGCCTACAGCGAAGTACAGGGTGAAGGCCACGGCTGCGACGATGCCGCCGATCTTCGAAATGGCCCAAGCGGCATCTGGCGAGGTGGCTGCCCCTGCTGCTGCGGCGTCGATGATGCCGTACACGATGGAAAGCGCGAAAGTGCCTAGGCCTGGGACGAGGAACGTATTGAGGAGGTCGCGCCTGGCGAGGCCGTCCGTCTTCAGGTCGTCGCTCCGATCTCTTTCCGGACTGCCTTCCCGGCTCAGCTGCACCAGGCACAGCGTCGAGGCCACCAGGGCTGCCAACTGCAGGGCAAGCAGCGCCATCGGAGGCAGGAGGGCCCACGCCATGTCCAGGGCCATGCCCGCAAGGGTCATGATGCCGCAGACCAAGGCGATGCTTCGCGTGCCGAAGTCGGCCAGCGAGGCAAAGTAGAACGGGGCTGCCAGACTCATGCCTGCGCCTGCGAGAACCGCGGCGGCCAGGGAGAGAGGGGAGCTCTGCGCAACGCCGGCGGCGAAGAGCAGCGCCACGGCTGCCGCGAGCGAGAGATAGCCTATCGCGGGAATGATGGCTTGGCGCTTTGCGGGAACGTGTTTTACCAACAGGGCGAGAGCAACGCCCGTGAGGAACATGGCTGGGTTGAGCACATTATCGAAAGCTTGGGCTGAGAAATCTGGTCTGGCTGCCAGCGGCGTGAAGTAGAAGAACGACACGCAGACGGCGTAGAGCAGGGAGAATCCCGTGCTCGCCAACACCAGCTGGCGATTCCCCCGGTTCTCGTCGCTTCTGCTCGCGGTTCCCATGGCTTCCCTTTCTCGGGCGCCCTTCGTTTGCCGGGAAGAGGCGCTAGCGCAGTTTCACGGGGCTCGATTCGAGCGGTCTATCTCGATTGCGGCCGGTTTGCTATAGTTGGGGCACCTTTTTGGCGCGAAGCGTTCAGGGCCTAAGTAGGAGGTTTTTCATGGAGATCGTTGTTGCGGAACCTGAGCAGGTGGATGCCATGGTCGCTATCACCGAGCAGGCCCGGGCCAACATGGCCGCTATGGGCATCGATCAGTGGCAGTGCGGTTATCCCGACCGGGGTACCTGGGAGGCTGACGTGGCGGCAGGTGCCGCCTATGTTGCCCTGGACGAGGGACGCGTGGTGGCTGTGTTCCGCTACGCCGATGAGCCCGAGGCCGCTTATGAGACTCTGGAAGGGGAGTGGCTGACCGACGGTCCCTACGCCACGGTGCACCGCTGCGCCGTGGATCCGGCCTGTCGGGGGCGCGGCATCATCGGCGAGCTGTTCGCCTTCGCCTGCGAAAAGGCGGCTGCCGACGGCATGGCTTCCGTGCGCATCGACACCCATGCCGACAACGCCCCCATGCGCCGGGCAGTGGAGAAGTTCGGCTTCGTCCCCTGCGGCGACATCACGCTGACGGAAGGCCCCGAGGCCGGCGCCCCGCGCATCGCCTTCGAGAAGGTTCTAGGTTAGGCAGTCGAAAGCGGGGGCTTCAACTGCATCGGGAAGGCGAAAGCGTGCGGATGACTTTGCGGGCGCTATAATGGCACCCGACCAGAGATTCGGGGAGGCATCTATGACCGCGACGCGCATCTACACCTACGACTCCACCTTGCGCGATGGGGAGCAATGCGAGGGCATCACGCTCTCGCTGGCCGACAAGCTCGCCATCGTGCGGCGCCTTGACGAGTTCGGCATCGACTACATCGAGGGCGGCTTCCCTGCGTCGAACCCCAAGGACGTGGCGTTCTTCCGCGAGGTGGCGGCCATGGACTTGAAGCACGCCCAAATCGCGGCCTTCGGTTCCACCTGCAAGAAGGGCGTGGCGGCGGCCGACGACCCCGGGCTGGCCGACCTCATCGCGTGCGGGGCGCCGGTGGTCACTATCGTGGGGAAGACGTGGGACGCTCAGGTGGAGCGCGCGTTGCAGACGACGCTCGAGGAGAACCTGCGCATGATCGGCGAGTCGGTGGCGCACTTGAAGGCGGCCGGCCGGCATGTGGTGTTCGATGCCGAGCACTACTTCGACGGCTTCAAAGCGAACCGCGACTATGCCCTGGCCTGCGTGGAGGCGGCTGTGGAGGCGGGCGCTGACTCGGTGGATCTTTGCGAGACCAACGGCGGCGCGCTGCCCTTCGAAGTGGAGCAGATCGTCGCGGCCACCTGCGCTGCCTTCCCGGGCCAGGCCTTCGGCATCCACTGCCACAACGACTCCGGTTGCGCGGTGGCCAACACGCTCGCGGCCGTGTGCGCCGGAGCCACGCAGGTGCAGGGCACCGTGAACGGCATCGGCGAGCGCGTGGGCAACACCGACCTGCTCACGGTCATCGCCGACTTGGAGCTGAAGATGGGTGCGGAATGCGTGGGGCACCGCAGCCTCGTCCAGCTTACAGGCGTGGCCCAGTACGTGGCCGAGCTCTGCAACGTGTCCATGCCCGCGCATCATCCCTACACGGGCTCTTCGGCCTTCGCCCACAAGGGCGGCTTGCACGCCAGCGCCATCGCGCGGTTCCCCGCCGCCTACGAGCACGTGAGCCCCGCCGCCGTGGGCAACACGAGCCGCACAGTGGTGAGTGAGCTGGCCGGCAAGGCATCGCTTCTGGCGAAGGCGAGAAGCCTCGGCTTCGATCTGGAAGCGGCCGGCGTGGACGTGCAGGCGGTGCTCGACGACATCAAGGCGCGCGAGGCGGCCGGCTTCACCTACGAGGTGGCCGACGGCTCGCTGGGCCTTCTGCTCATGCGCCACCTGAGGCTGTACGCGCCGGCGTTCACGCTGGAGAGCTTCCGCGTCATCGTGGACGATCGCGAGGACACGGGAGCCCTGGCTAAAGACGCCCTGTCCGAGGCCACGGTGAAGATCCACGTGGGGGAGGGGCGTTTTGTCGCCACGGGCGAGAGCGCGGGCCCCGTGGGCGCCCTGGACGCTGCCCTGCGCATGGCCATCGTGGCGTCGTATCCGCAGGTGGAGGCCATGGAGCTCATCGACTACAAGGTGCGTCTGCTCGACGAGTCCCAGGGCACCGACGCCATCACCCGCGTGACCATCACCGCCACCGACGGCGTAGACACCTGGGGTACCGTGGGCGTCTCGGAAAACGTCATCGAGGCCTCCTGGAACGCGCTCGTCGATTCCCTGGAATACGGCCTTTTCCGCGCCCGTGTACGGGCGGGGAAGTAGGTTTTCGTATCCCTCGGCGAAGATGCTCGGTTGCCTTGGATATTAGTCGGTTGGCGTTTCCTCGGGCTTCTCTTCTCGGGCCTCGGCGAGGAGGAGGTCTACCATGCGGCCGTAGCTGCGGGTGCCGTCTTGCTGCTGATTGGCCTTCAAATAGGCGTTGTTGGCGGCGTTGGAGGCCTCGGCCACGGGGCCTTCGAACTGTTTCAGGTACTCAGCGCGCGCACGGCGGTCGGCCTTCACCTCTTCCGACAGCCCGTCGTTCACGGCAACGGCCGTATCGCGATCCGCCTTGACGAGCGCCGAGAGGGCGTAGTCGTAGGCCAGCGAGTAGCCGCTGTAGCGCGTGAGCGGGTCGGTTGCGTCCTTGCAGGCGAGGTATCCGATGAAGTTCGCCTCGTCCTCGCGCATGAATCCGCACTGGTGGGCCATCTCGTGCCCCATGGTGGCGGGGATGGTGAAGAACGGCCCGTCGGTGTTGATGTTCGACTCCACGGTGAAGGGGAAGTACATGCCGGCGATGTCGGCGTAGCTCATCAGCTCCGAGAAGAGCACGGGCTTGGGAGGGGAGTACAACGGACGGGCGAGCGCCGGATAGCGCTCGGCCAGGGCCTCCATGTTCGCGACGGTCTCGTGGGAGTAGGTCCAGAAGCCGCCGCGGGATTCGGCGTACTCGTCGGGAATCGCGGCCATCTCGGTATCGGTTCGGGCGGTGCCTTCGGCGCCCGTCGTCGCGTCGCCGCCATTCGCCCCCGATTCCTTGGTTGCGCTGACTGCCGCAGTTACCTCGGCGCGCGTCTTGTTCGTGTTAGCGGCCAGGTTCTCGCAGAGCGCTGTCAGCTCTGCGGTGGAAGATTCCCTCAGCTCGAATCCGGCGTCCTCGGCGAAGGTGTGGCGGTAGTAGTTCAGCCCGCACATGAGGGCGAAGATGCAGTAGGCCACCGAGAGCACGGCGAGCATTGTGGTCAGCGCGCGCCACAGCACGAACCGTCGCCGACCGTGCCCACGCGCGAAGGCCACGAGGTAGAAGCCGAGCCACCCGATGCAGAACGCGAGTGCCGCCACCACGACCCACTGCGCCACCGAGAACGGCGCCAGCGACGGCAGAAACCCCCATGCCGACGACAGCCACGGGTAGACGCCCCGCGAGAACCACGCCTCGGTCAGCGACGGGTTCGCGCTCGCCACCCAGGTCAGCACAAGCGCGGCCGCGCCGGGCAGCAAAAGCCAAAGCCGCTTCAGCCGGTATGTCTCGGATTTTTCCATAGACGCTATTATGCAGGTGTGCGGGGGCACAAGCAAAAGAAGACTTACATGGTAATGGTTTTGTTTCCGTGTTTGAGAACCCAAAGATTTTGTGCAGGATTTTGCGTTTGGGAGAGTCGCACGCTCCCTGCGAGCTCTCCCAAACGCAAAATCTTGCACCGAAAAGGCCCATAAGGAGTTCCGAGGCTCTCCCAAACGCAAAATCCTGCGCTTTTGCTCGTTAGCGAGGGTTCTGCTATACTTTCCGCGCTATTTCGGGACGTGGCGCAGTCTGGTAGCGCGCCTGCTTTGGGAGCAGGATGTCGCAGGTTCGAATCCTGTCGTCCCGACCATGAATTTAGGCTGCGAGCCCTGCCGAGCAATCACGTTTGGCAGGGCTCGCCTTTCCCTTACCAAAAAGCTCACCGAAAATAAAGAGCTGTCGGCCGATTTGCAGGTGACAAATAGGTGTCATCTCGTTTGCGCTGAGACAACTAAAGCCCCGGGCACCTGGAGCGACCCACAAGTTGTGGGACAGTAGATGCCGTCAAACACAACAGACCTTGTTACGACTTGGCGAGCCTCTGCTCTCGAAGCCGCGTGAGATCTTGTGTGGCTGGCACGTTTCTATCTGTATCCGATCTAGGATAGGAGAGCTTCTATGCAAGGAGTAAACGTCAAAAGCGAGATCGGCAATCTCAAGAAGGTCATCCTTCACCGCCCCGGCGACGAGTTGCTGAACCTCACCCCGAACACCTTGGAAGAGCTGCTGTTCGACGACATCCCGTTCCTTCCCGTGGCCCAGGAAGAGCATGACGCCTTCGCGAAGATCCTTCGCGACGAGGGCGTCGAGGTCGTGTATCTGGAGGACCTCATGGCCGAGGTCCTGGACGCCAAGCCCGAGCTGCGCAAGCAGTTCCTCGATCAGTGGATCTATGAGGCCGGCATCCGCACCGACATGTACCACGACATCATCACCGACTACATCGAGAGCAACTACCCCGGCAACAAGGAAATGGTCATGAAGACCATGGCCGGCATCAACCTGCAGGAGCTGCCCCAGAAGGACACCCACCTGCTCGTCGACATGGTGTCCGACCGCTGCAAGCTGGTCTGCGCCCCGATGCCGAACCTGTACTTCACCCGCGACCCGTTCGCGATGATCGGCAACGGCGTGTCCATCAACCGCATGTACAGCCAGACGCGTAACCGCGAGACCATCTACGGCGATTACATCTTCAAGAATCACCCCGATTTCGTGGGCACCCCCGAGTATTACAGCCGCAACGACACCTTCCACATCGAGGGCGGCGACATCCTGAACATCAACGAGCACGTGCTGGCCATCGGCATCTCCCAGCGCACCGAGCCCGACGCCATCGACCACATCGCTCACAACATCTTCAACGACGAGACGAGCCCGATCGACACCATCCTGGCGTTCAACATCCCGGTGTCCCGCGCCTTCATGCACCTCGATACCGTGTTCACGCAGATCGACCGCGATAAGTTCACCATTCATCCCGGCATCATGGGCCCGCTGACCGTCTTCGAGATCACCCCGGACGGCAAGGGCGGCACGAAGATCCGCGAGCGCAACGAGGATCTGGAGTCCGTGCTCTCCGAGTACGTCGGCGAGAAGGTCACGCTCATCCCCTGCGGCGGCGGCGACCGCATCGCGGCCGAGCGCGAGCAGTGGAACGACGGCTCCAACACGCTCTGCGTCCGTCCCGGCACCGTGGTGGTCTATCAGCGCAACAACGTCACCAACGACGTGCTGTACAAGAACGGCATCAACTGCCTGGTCATGCCGTCCGCGGAGCTCTCCCGCGGCCGTGGCGGCCCGCGCTGCATGTCCATGCCGGCCTGGCGCGAGGCGCTGTAAGGCAACCCATCGCGCGGCTTGAAGCGCTGCGCATTGCTTGAGAATTTCCCGGCGGCCGGCCTGTCGGTCGGCCGCCATCTCATTGAAAGGAACGTATTATGCCCGTGAATATTTCCGGCCAGTCCTACCTCCGCCTGCTCGATTTCTCCACCGAGCAGATCGAGTACCTGCTGAAGCTCTCCAAGAACTTCAAGGACTTGAAGCGCACCGGCACCCCGCACCGCTACCTCGAGGGCAAGAACATCGTTCTCTTGTTCCAGAAGACCTCCACGCGCACCCGCTGCGCCTTCGAGGTCGGCGCCATGGACCTCGGCATGGGCGTGACCTACCTTGATCCGGGCAGCTCCCAGATGGGCAAGAAGGAGTCCATCGAGGACACCGCCCGCGTGCTCGGCCGCTTCTACGACGGCATCGAGTTCCGCGGCTTCGCCCAGTCCGATGTTGAGGAGCTCGCCGAGAAAGCCGGCGTCCCGGTGTGGAACGGCCTGACCGACATGTGGCATCCCACCCAGATGCTCGCCGACGCGCTCACCGTGCAGGAGAACTTCAACTACGACATCAAGGGTCTGAAGTTCGTCTTCTTCGGCGACCTTAAGAACAACATGGGCCGCTCGCTCATGGTGATGTGCGCCAAGCTCGGCATGAACTTCGTCGGCTGCGGCCCGAAGGACTGCTGGATGGACGAGGAGCTCATCAAGACCTGCGAGGGCATCGCTGCCGAGAACGGCTGCACCGTGAAGTGCACCGAGGACGTGAAGGAAGCTGCCACGGACGCCGACGTCATCTACACCGACGTGTGGGTGTCCATGGGCGAGCCCGACGAGGTGTGGCAGCAGCGCATCGAGCAGCTGCAGCCCTATCGCGTGACCAAGGAGATCATGGCCATGGCGAAGCCGACGGCCATCTTCCTGCACTGCCTGCCGGCCTTCCACGACACCAACACCACCACCGGCGCCGACATCGCGAAGCGCTTCGGCGTGACGGAGATGGAAGTGGAAGACGACGTGTTCGAGTCGAAGCAGTCGAAGGTCTTCGACGAGGCCGAGAACCGCATGCACACCATCAAGGCCGTCATGTACGCCACCCTGCAGTAGCTTTCGTACCGCTACGGTAGCTGGCACATAGTTCGACACCTCGGGGCCGTGCGGAGTCGGGAGGGGAACCGCACGGCCCCCGTGTTTTGTCAGTCATTCGATTAAGGAGGGATAACCATGGCAGCTGCAGAGAAAGGCAAGAAAAAGAGGGCGCCTCTGTCCTCGTTCACCATCTTGCTCATCATCTTGGTGGTTCTGGCGATTGTCACTGTTATCATGTCTGCGTCGGGCGTCGAGGGCGTCCAGGGCGCGACGCTTTCCCAGGTGCTCACCGCGCCCGTGTTCGGCTTCCAGGACGCCATCGGCGTGTGCCTGTTCGTCATGATCCTGGGCGGCTTTCTGGGCATCGTCACCGAGACCGGCGCCCTTGACGCCGGCATCGCGGCCCTCGTGCACAAGCTGAAGGGCAACGAGCTCGTGCTCATCCCGATTTTGATGGCGATCTTCTCCATCGGCGGCACCACCTACGGCATGTGCGAGGAGACGGTGCCCTTCTACCTGCTGCTCGCCGCCACCATGGTGGCCGCCGGCTTCGACAGCCTGACCGGCGCGGCCGTGGTGCTGCTCGGCGCCGGCGTCGGCGTCATGGGCTCCACCGTGAACCCGTTCGCCGTCGGCGTGGCCGTCGACGCTTTGAACGGCATCGGCGTGTCCGTGAACCAGGGCATCATTATCGCGCTCGGCGTGATCATCTGGCTCGTGTCGCTTGCCATCGCCATCGTCTTCGTGATGCGCTACGCCAAGAAGGTGAAGGCCGACAAGGGCTCCACCTTCCTGTCGCTGCAGGAGCAGCAGGACATGATGAACGAGTGGGGCATGAAGGAGTCCGAGACCGAGGCCGCCGACGATGACGCCGCCGCGACGCCGAAGATGTCCGGTCGCCAGAAGTGGTCGCTCATCGTGTTCGCGCTCACCTTCGTCATCATGATCGTCTCGTTCATCCCCTGGGCCGACCTCGGCGTCACCATCTTCGACGCCGGCGCCACCACCCAGGAAGTGACGACCACGATGACCGGCGAGGAGATCACGACCTTCATCGACGATGCCAACGACGGCGCCACCGCGACCACGATTACCGAGCCGGTCGAGGCCACCTCGGTCTCCGAGGAAGAGGTCACCCCGGCCTGGTCTTCCTTCCTGACCGGCGTGCCGCTGGGTAGCTGGTACTTCGACGAGGCCTCCACGTGGTTCCTGCTCATGGCGCTCATCATCGGCGTCATCGGCGGCG